>Ga0316208_1000458_pt1 | contig 50136 bp, 60 predicted proteins | sample 3monopyrite_MG_FD_204944 | JGI IMG/M metagenome (GOLD analysis project Ga0316208, IMG submission 204944) | Microbial mat bacterial communities from mineral coupon in-situ incubated in ocean water Damariscotta River, Maine, United States -... | ecosystem: Environmental > Aquatic > Marine >... | reverse complement strand
CGATATCCTGCAGTAACAAAAGCAATCAAATCCTCTAGACGTTCAATTTTGTTCTCAATTAAAAAACGACTCATATATCCTCTTGCTTTTTTGGCAAAAAAGGAGATCATTTTGTATTGTCCATTTTTTGCATCCTTGAACTCAGGACTGATGATTTGAGCCTGAATTTTTTTCCGATTGATTACTTTAAAATATTCATTGGATGCAAGATTGACCAGCAGATCACTTCCTTCCTCTTTTAATCGCTCATTGACCAAATCACTAGGCTTATCCTTCCAATATTGGTATAAATTGTTAGCCCTGCCAACTTTTAATGAAGTGCTCATTTCTAAACGGTAAGGCTCAATCACGTCCAAGGGTCTTAAAGCGCCATACATGCCTGAGAGAATCAACAAATGATCTTGAGCAAATTCAACTGAATCAATGCTTAAAGAGACTGCGTCAAGACCTAGGTAGACATCTCCATTAAAAGCAAACAATGCTTGACGCGATTGTGCACCTAGTTTTTCATTTCCAGTCCAATCTTTATAACGTTGGACATTCAATTCCGCAATGGCTTTACTGATGGACATCAATTCCCGCACTTTCTTCTTAGAGGTCTTGCGCAATTTGTTCACCAATTTTGAGGCTTCTTCTAAATACCTTGGGGTGGTACTTGCTTCTATGCCAATTTCCGTTGAAAAGTCCAGTGATTTTGCAGGAGAAAGTAAGTGAATCATTTCTTTTTTGTTTTAAACAGCAATAACAAAATTATGTTCCTTTTAAACCGTAATCAAGTCAACTGTAAAACATTCAAAAAAATGCAAAAAAAAAGGGAGAATACATCTCCCTTCTTTATTTTTTTTGGCAAATAGAACTTATTTAGACCAAGCGGCTATGTTCTCTTTGTTCATTTTAATGTACGGTTGATACTCAGCTTTTTCAGATAATTCCAATGAACGCTTAGCAGTGACCAAGGCTTCTTTCTTCATCCCCAATTTATTTTGTATCAATGATAAGGTGTAAACATTCCAAAAACGCTCATCCATTTCAACTGATGTTTTTGACCACTCTAAAGCTTGGTTAATGTCCAACTCATTATCTAGACTATAACGCGCGCTGTTGTTGTAAATTTTATACGCACCTTTGGTCTCTGCAATGGCTTCTTCAATATTCTTTGAAGCCATTTCTTTATAATCTACAACGATAGAAATTGCCCACATAGTGTTTTCCCAAGCAAACATTAAATCAGCACTACCAGTCTTCACATTCGCAAACCAAAAACTCATGGTTTCTACTTTATTATCTGTTTTCATGGCTTTTACATCAATTTCAGCTACATTTTTTTCCGCAGAATAACTGCCTTCTTGAACTCCTAAATCTGTGTTGATGTATACTTTCCAATTTCCTGCTTCATTGGGCATAGTCATGATAGAATAAGTTCCTGCCTCAACTTTTGTTCCACCAATTGTGGCAGCAGAAGACAATTCAATTTTTGTCGAAGAATTGGCTCCTGTTCTCCATACTTGATCAAATGGCTCTAGATCACCGAAAATAACTCGATCCTTTACCCCAGGACGGGAATATTTAATTGTTACATCTGTCAATCCAACCCTTTGCATTACTTCTGCATATGGACTAGGTTGTGGCAATTCTTGTGCATACATTCCGAATGACAAGAATGCAAATAGGGATAGAAATAGTTTAGCTTGTTTTAACATGGTAATAATTTTTTAGATTTCTGCAAACTTAATTGAATAATACTAAACCGTAGAAAGATGGATTAGATTTTAGATGTTAGGTACACCACCTTTTTTGTTTCAAAAAATTCATCTTTGAAAAAATCGGAGATGGGATATTCTTCAGAGGACATTCTCACTTCAGACAATTCCGCCTTCAAGTCTCCACCTTTGAGCAGCAGAAAACCATTGTTCAAAGCATTGTAGTTATTCTTTGACAATAAGCGCCTTACCCAATTCACGAATTTCTGACTACGTGCGACTGCTCTGCCCACTACAAAATCATATTCTCCTTCCAATTGTTCAACACGTTGGTGAACTGCCTGAATATTATTCAATTCAAGTGCATTTGCAACTGCCCTAACTACCTTAATTTTCTTACCAATGGAATCGACAGCCGTGATTTGGAGTTCCGGAAATAAAATTGCCAGAGGTATCGAAGGAAAACCTCCGCCAGTTCCGACATCCAATAATTTCGTTTTTGGTTGAAAAGTGATCACCTTGGCGATCGCCAAAGAATGCAATACATGTCTGGTGTAAAATGCATCCATGTCCTTTCTTGAAATCACATTAATTTGGGCATTCCAATGCTCATAGAGCTCTTTTAATTGTCCAAATTGGCTGAGTTGCTTTTCCTTGAGGTCTGGAAAGTGCTTTTGTATTTCCTCCACGATTAAATGTTGGTCTTACTTTTTCGAATTAAATCTGCTAGTAATGCCCTTGCACGAAACAATTGGGCTTTGACAGTGCCGAGAGGGACCTCTCTTATATCAGCAATCTCTTCGTAGGTCAATTCTTTAAAATACCTCATTTTTACCAAGCTTCTGTATGGATCATCAAGTATATCTACAAATTTGTGCATGGATTCTATCTTTTGCTTCTCAATAAATTTCTCTTCAGGGTCTTTTGTGTTTCCGCCCACTTGAATCCTTCTTGCAGGATTTTCTCCATCGTCTATGAATTCATCAATTGAAGTAGTATTGAGTTTTTTCTTGCGAATAAAATCAATGCAATGGTTGGTCGCGATTCGAAAAAGCCATGTACTGAATGCATATTCTGGAGTATACTGATTTAATTTCTGGAATGCTTTTTCAAAGGCCTCGATGGAAATATCTTCCGCATCGCTCTCGTTTCGAATCATCTTTAGAACGAGATAATAAATGGGTTCTCTGTAACGCACCATAATGGTAGTATAGGCAGCTTGCTCCCCCTTAAGCGCGGCAATTACCAACTCAAAGTCCTCCTGTGCTTTTTTTGAAAAATTCTTATTCACGTCCATCTTTTCACTTTCCAAATCCAAGTAGAAATACCCACCAGGCTAATTAAAATGTAATAAATAGGCTCCAATACGACTGCCCATATGATCACATCTTTATCTCCCAACATCTTGCTTAATCGCCAAAATAAAAGCATTTGTATGGCTAGCTCCAATACAAATATTGACAAAATTGGGAGTTGTTGCCTGCTGAACAGTAAAAGAAATAAACAACTGACATAGAATAACATCTTTGCAGCGCCATAAACTGCCAATAAACGCCTATGGCTAGACTTGTAATGATTGCCTGCTTGTAACTGCCTTCTTTTTTGATGCACAAAACTCGTCCATTGGCTTTTTGCTTCTGAGATGCTATGGTATCCATGCTCAGGAAGAATACTGACGTTTGATGCTGTGGCCATCTTATTGACCAACAGATCATCATCTCCGCTTAACACTTCCATCTTTTCCAATACATCTATGCTTTTATTCGCGGTGGATTTTAAGTAGGCAAGATTTCTTCCCACCCCCATGTATGCTTTCCCTGCTAAAGCGTAAGAGAAATATTGAACGGCATTCAGCAAGCATTCAAATCGTTGCAAAGAATTCATAATGGAATTTCGTTTGTAAAATCGTCCATGCCCTAAAACAATCTCCGTCTGCTCTGAAAAGGAAGTCAATAGTCCACCCAACCACAGATTGGTCTCTATTTCACAATCAGCATCTGTAAATACTAAATGCTCGTGCTTGGCCAACTCGATCCCTTTTTGGATGGCAGCTTTTTTCCCTTGCAAACCTTCATTTAATCGATGGTAGAGGATTCGTTGATCCTTAAAACTTCCAATTATGGGTTCTAGCATTTCCTCTGAATGATCATCGATGACAATCAATTCAAACCTTGCATGCTTTTGTTTTAGGATCGTTGAAATGCATTTTGACAAGGCAGCTGCATTGTTTTTCACCGCGATAATCACAGATGCGTTGAGCTGGGAGGCTTCTTTCCTTTGTGGTTGAAAAAGAGTCAGCGGCAAAAAGTACTTTAAGTAGTAATATAACTGAATGCACACCGTTAATGCAAACACAAGAGAAAGAATGGAAACACTAGCTTCTTGCATTCTAAATAGCCAAATTGACGCTTGGTAAATGTAAACTTCTTTTGAGCGCCTTTCCTTAATTTTGAATCCCTTTTCGAATCTATGCAATTCACCCTTGAATTTGAAGATCCTGCATCAAAAGCGAGAGCAGGAAAAATTACTACCGACCACGGAAGCATTGAAACCCCAATTTTCATGCCTGTAGGAACTGCGGGAACCGTAAAGGCTGTGCATCAAAAAGAACTCAAAGAAGACATTGAAGCACAGATCATCTTGGGCAATACTTATCATTTATACTTAAGACCAGGACTAGAACTATTGGAGAAAGCTGGCGGCTTGCACAAATTCAATGGATGGGACAGACCCATCCTAACAGACAGCGGAGGCTATCAAGTGTATTCATTGGCGCATCGAAGAAAAATCACCGAAGATGGTGTTCAATTTGCTTCTCATATTGATGGTTCTAAACAATTCTTCACCCCAGAAGGCGTGATGGACATTCAACGTAGCATTGGTGCTGACATTATGATGGCCTTTGATGAATGTACTCCTTATCCTTGTGATTACAACTATGCGAAGAAATCCATGGAAATGACACATCGGTGGTTAAAACGATGCTGCCATCAGTTTGACAATACCGAACCAAAATACGATTATCAACAGAGCCTTTTCCCCATTGTGCAAGGAAGTGTTTACAAAGATTTAAGAAAACAATCGGCAGAAACCATTGCCTCTTTTGAACGCGAAGGCAATGCCATTGGTGGACTATCAGTGGGCGAACCAGAGGAAGAAATGTATACCCATTGCGAGATTGTTTGCGACATTCTGCCCAGGGATAAGCCCCGCTATTTAATGGGTGTAGGAACACCAGCCAACATTCTTGAAAACATCGCCTTGGGGGTTGATATGTTCGACTGTGTAATGCCTACCCGAAATGCCAGAAACGGCATGTTGTTCACTTGGAATGGCATTCTAAATATGCGTAACCAGAAATGGAAAGACGATTTATCTCCAATAGATCCTTTGGGAAGCAGTTTTGTAGATCAGGCTTATAACAAAGCATACCTAAGACATTTGCTTATTTCAAAAGAAATTTTAGGGGCACAAATTGCAACCTTGCACAACCTTTCTTTTTACCTCGATTTGGTAAATGAGGCTAGAAAACAAATCAAATCAGGTACTTTTAGTAGCTGGAAAGATAAAACGGTAAAGCAAATTACTCAACGACTATAGAGATCTTATGCTAACCAAACTGGATCGATACATCATAAAGAAGTTTCTAGGAACTTTTTTCTTTTCAATTGCACTGATCATATCGATCTCTATCGTTTTTGATTTTTCCGAAAATATCGATGAATTCATCGAAAAAAACGCACCCACCAAGGCCATAATACTTGATTATTACCTGAATTTCATTCCCTACTTCGCGAATCTCTTTAGCCCTTTGTTTGTGTTCATCTCTGTCATCTTCTTCACCTCCAAAATGGCGAGCAATACAGAAATTGTAGCCATACTGGCAAGTGGTGTTTCTTTCAAGCGCATTCTAAGACCTTATCTCATCGGGGCTATTTTCCTTGCAATTGCCTCATTGTACCTCAATAATTTTTTAATTCCTAAAAGCAATAAAAATCGACTAAGTTTCCAGTATAAATACATTAAGGACCCTTTTAAAAACAAAGACAAAAACATTCACTTCCAATTGGACTCAAACAGCTTTGCTTATATGTCTCAATTTGTTGCTCAGACCAATGTGGGAACAAAATTTTCTTTGGAGAAATTTGACAGTAAAGGAAACCTTGAATACAAGTTAATGTCCGATTGGATTCAGTGGGATACAAGTAAAAATCTATGGACCATTCAAAATTATTATGCGCGCTTCATCAATGGATTGAATGAACACATCGAGAGAGGATATAAAAAAGACACTGTATTAAAAATGTTGCCTGCTGATTTCAAGCGCAGAAATTCTGCCGCAGAAATGTATGATTACTTTGAATTGAACGATGAAATCAATCTGGAAAAGTTCAAGGGTTCAAAAAAAGTAGTGAACTATGAAATTGAGAAACACAAGCGCTTAGCATTTCCTTTTGCCACCATCATTCTTACCTTTATAGGTGTAGCAATTGCCAGTCGCAAGGTTCGTGGTGGTATAGGACTCCACTTGGGCATAGGCTTATTGATTAGCTTTAGCTTCATTCTTTTTATGAAGTTCACCCAGACCTTTGCAACGAACGGAGGTCTGCATCCAATTTTAGCCATGTGGTTGCCCAATTTCTTCTTTGGGGCGCTCGCATTGTATTTAATTAAAAAAGCACCGAAATAGGAGCATCAGGATAGTTCTTCCATTTGGAACTCTAATGCCCTGCGCGTAGCCTTGTTTACCGGAACTAAAGGCAATCTCAATTTCTCCTCGCAAATCCCCATCATTTTCAAGCAGGCTTTAACACCTGCAGGATTGCCGTCTTGAAAAAGACATTCAGTGACTTTGAGTAGATTATAATGATTCTTTCTAGCATTCGGATAGTCTCCCTTTAAAGCTGAATTGACCATTTCAGACAACATCTTCGGAAAAGCATTTCCAACTACAGAAATGACACCCTCACCCCCAAGTGCTAGCATAGGATAAGTAAGAATATCTTCTCCTGAAATCACTAAGAATTCCTCAGGTTTTTCATTGATGATGTGCATTACTTGCTCAAGACTGCCAGAGGCTTCTTTTACAGCAATTATGTTTTCATGATTGGCCAATTCAATGGTGGTAGGGGCTTCCATGTTTGATGAAGTTCTTCCAGGTACATTGTAAAGTATGATCGGTTTCGAAGCTGTATCAGCAATTTTGGTATAATGCTCTATGATGCCTCTTTGACTCGGTTTGTTGTAATATGGACTTGCAGAAAGTATTGCAGAAACGCCTACTAAATCTACTTGCTTGAATTCCTCAATTAAAGCTTGAGTCGAATTTCCACCCATGCCATACACAATCGGCAGACGACCATCATTGATTTGAATGACATGGTCCAACACCTTGATTTTTTCTATCTTGTTCAATGTTGGACTTTCAGCAGTGGTACCCATCACCACCAAATAATCTACTCCCCCTTCAATAAGGTGGTTTGTTAACGCAGTGAGCGCCTCAAAATCTATTGATTTGTCTCCTTTAAAAGGAGTAATCATGGCTATCCCTGTCCCTCTTAATGTATTCATCTACTTATTTTCTATTTATCATGGCCAAGTAGGTCATAATCTGATCTGTAAGTTCTTCTATGTTTTTACTATGCAAACTTAAGGTTAAGTCACATACTTCGTCCCTGTATTCTCCAGATAATCCAACTTTAAAATCTGCTTTTGAAAGGGAGGAAATGTATTGCAGTGGAAACTGATCATCCAAATTCAAATCAATAAGTAAATGATAATTGTTGGTAATGTGTTTTTTGATAAAAGTTGGATCTGGAATTTTAAATCGATTCAACATTGGCTGATTGAAATAGGAATAACCATGTTGATTTTCTGGCATTGACTTTTTCTTTCCATTGTTATTGATGTAACCGAGTACCTGAACCTGAATCAGTTCTTCTTTCAATCGACGAGCAAACTTTTTTACTACTTCCTCATTGATGGGTTCAGTGGCATTGTATATGATCAATGCTGTTTTAGCAGTATCCAAATTGCGTGTGATAACTTTTCTTGATAAACGCCTCTTGCGTCTTTGAAGGATGTATTTGCCGATGGATTGAAACACTGCTTAACTAATTTTAATGTCGTCGATTAAATTCTTGGCAGAAGCTTCATTCAATTTTTGAATTAAACTAGACTTGACATAAGACAGTTCTTGCCTTAATGGTGCGGAATCCAATGAAATGCATAGCACCCTGTCTTTTAAGTATATGTTCGTTGTATGCCGTGCGATCATCTTTCCCACAATTTGTTCCCAATTCTTAATCAATCCCATTTCATCGAGCTGATGATTGAGGCCATAAGCTCTAAGCATCTTATCGACCAATTCTTTCAAAGGTTTTTGTTCTTTATTCGTCATTTTGGTGCTCCCCTTCTTTAATGATGAAACGATTATAATCAACGTCGATGGACTCAAAAATTTTTGGCAAACGATCAGTATGCGTGTCGCTGATAAACACCTGCCCAAACCAATCTGCTTGCACAATTTCCATCAATGCAGCAACGCGCTTGTCATCAAGTTTATCATAAATATCGTCCAACAGCAATATTGGTGCCACTGACTTTATGTCTTTCAATATCTCTGCTTGTGCCAATTTAAGTCCAAGCAAAAAGGTTTTCTGTTGTCCTTGTGAACCAAATTTTTTCAATGGATAGTCCTCAATTTCAAAGGCAATATCATCTTTGTGGATGCCCACTGTGGTATAGGTATTTCTTCGATCCTTATCCCTTGCGTTAATTAGGGCCTCTTTGAATTCCCCCTTTTCATAGGAAGGTAAATATTTCAGGTCCAATTTTTCCTTACGTTCCGAAATGTGTTCATACTGCTTTTGAAAAAGTGGAATGAAACGCTCAAGAAAGCTTCTACGTGCATTGGAAATTGGAACGCCATAATTGATCAATTGTTCATCCCAAATCTGCAGGGCCTCTTCATCAAAACGACGCACCTCCATGAATTTCTTCAATAAACGATTGCGCTGTGAAAGTGCTCGATTGTATTGAATCAAATGATTGAGGTATTCTTTGTCAAACTGCGAGATGATTAAATCAAGAAATCTTCTCCTGCGCTCGCTGCCTTCATGAATCAATTCTGAATCCGACGGACTGATCATGACCAAAGGAATTAGACCAATGTGTTCTGACAATTTCTCGTACAGCTTTTTGTTCCGTTTGAACTGTTTTTTCTGCCCTTTTTTATACCCACAATAAATGTTGTCCGATTTATCATCTCGCTCAAAATCGCCTTGTAGCATAAAAAATGTTTCTTCCTTTTTTACCAATTGGGCATCTATGGGATTAAAGTAACTTTTGCAAAAAGCCAAATAATGAATGGCATCCAAGAGATTCGTTTTTCCTTGGCCATTATCTCCCAAAAAACAATTGATATTTGGAGAGAAATCGAGATTCAATTCCGCGTAATTCTTAAAGTTAATGAGCTGCAAATGCTTTAACCACATAAAAGCAAAAATAGGTATTGAAATCTGCTTCACCTCCTCAAAAAAGCAGCAAAAAAAGATTTAAAAAAAACTTACTTTTGCGCACTTGTAAAAAGTGTACAATGGCTAAAAATAGAGAAGAAGAAGTAATTGTCGACGTAGAAGAGGTTTACAGCAAAACAGAAACCTTTATCAATGACAACAAAAACATATTGAGTGGTATTGTGATTGCGTTGATTGTTTTGATTGGTGGATATTTCTCCTATCAAAACTTTTACATCGCTCCATTGCAAGAAGAAGCTCAGGAAGAAATGTTCATGGCTGAAAAGTACTTTGCCATAGACTCTATGAATTTAGCCATTTACGGCGATGGAGTGTATGCCGGTTTTCTAGAGATTACTGACAATTACAGTGGAACAAAAGCAGGAAATTTAGCACATTACTACCTTGGGATTGCGTTTTTGCGCACGGGTCAATTTGAGGCGGCCATTAAGGAATTAAAGGATTTTGACGGTGAGGATGAAATGTTAGGCCCATTGGCTATTGGCGTCATGGGTGATGCTTTCATGGAGTTGGGTGACTTGAATCAAGCTGTAGACCATTATGAAGACGCTGCATCGTACAGAGATAATGAATTTACCTCGCCAATGTTTTTGAAAAAGGCAGCTGCAACCCACGAAATTTTGGGCAATTATACTGATGCATTGGATCACTACAATACGATCAAAGAGGAGTACAAGAATTCGGCAGAGGCAGCCAATGTAGAAAAGTTCATCGCCAAGGCAGAAGCCTTGATTCAATAAATGTCAAGCCAAGAGAAGAATCTTTCAGAATACAAAAGCAGAGAGGTCGCAGATGCTAGCGACATGAAAATCGGCATTCTTGTATCTGAATGGAACCAAGACATCACCTTCAACTTACTCAATGGTGCCAAGTCTACCTTATTGAAGCATGGCCTCCTAGAAGAAAATCTACTCATCGAGCAAGTACCTGGCAGCTATGAATTGGTCATCGGCGCCCAATTGATGTTGGAAAACACTAGTCTTGATGCAGTCATATGCTTGGGCTGTGTCATTCAAGGCGAAACCAAGCACTTTGATTTTGTGTGCGATGCAGTTTCTCAAGGCATCAAAGATGTTTCTCTAAAGTACAATAAACCAGTAGTTTTCGGTGTACTCACCGACAACAACAAACAACAGAGCATCGATAGAAGTGGTGGAATATTGGGCAATAAAGGCGATGAGGCAGCCATTACAGCCATTCAAATGGTAGAGCTTCAAAAAAGACTGAGAAACAGATAATCACTGTTTCGTTTTCACATTATCCCATTGCTTGATCTGCCAATTCGTGCTGACCTCACATAATAAATTTCCTTCTTTGTCTTTCAAAGGAATGTTGCATTTAACATAAACTACACCATTCTTTTCTAAAGGAATCAATACGGTATCCTGAAAAGTTTGATCGTTCATCTCAAAGGTGGCAGTAGCGTTGGTTCGACCCTGATAATGGTAACTTACCTGAAGAGACTCCATGATAATTCTGTACTTCCCTAAACCAGATTTGTACAACAAGAGCAATCCTGATGCATATTCAGCAGCAGTGGCCATGGCGCAGGCATGCAAGCCTTTTAAATGATTGAGGTTCGACTTTTTGTAAGGCAAGCTCACCTCAACTTTTTGGGTATCAATCGAGGTTATTTTTAGATCGTGAGGCTTATTGAAAGGGATGTAGCGGTGCAGCAGAAAATTCAATTTCCACAAGTTCCAAGAAGAATGCCGGGCCTTTTTGATCAATCCTTCAATATCCATGAGTAATTTAGTTTTGCTTATCAAAGCTATGCAAATGACAGAGGATGACCGAAAAGTTCTTAAAGGAAAGTTAGAAGGACAGATTCCTACATTGACTTCAGAAATTGAAGAATTGAAGGAACTTACCAAGCCAATCGCTCCAGAAAACGCCATTGGTAGAATCAGCAGAATGGATGCCATCAACAACCGTAGCGTCAATATAGCGGCCTTACAAAAGGCAGAGATAAGATTGCGTGCACTTAAAGATGCTTTGAGCAATGTAGATCAAGCAGAATTTGGCATTTGTGTTCGTTGCAAATCCACCATTCCAATTGGTCGATTATTGCTACGTCCACAAAGTAAATCTTGTGTCAACTGTGCGCATTAATCATCTAGATAACTATTCATTTAAGCTATTTAGAATAGTACCTTTGTGCCCTAATTTTTAAAAAGAGACAGATGTCAAAAGTGATCAAAGGAAATAATGTAAAGGTGCATTACACTGGAACATTGGAAGACAAAACAGTATTTGATTCTTCACGCGAGCGCGAACCGCTTGAGTTTACAGTTGGAGCAGGACAAATGATCGCCGGTTTTGACAAAGCGGTTGAAGGCATGCAAATTGGAGAAAGCAAAGAAGTGACCATTCCTGCCAAGGAGGCCTATGTAAAACGACAAGATGAAGCCATCATCAGTGTACCCAAAACACAATTACCAGAAGGCTTAGAGGCTAAGGAAGGCATGCAATTGGAAGCTGCATCACCAGATGGCAGAAAACAACTTCTTGTCATTACAGAAGTGAAAGAAGAAGAGGTTGTCCTTGATGGAAACCATCCCCTTGCAGGAAAGGACCTCACTTTTGACATTGAATTGATGGAAATTCATTAACCAAAAATTGAAGAACGATCAAAACCGAAAGTTAGCTTTCGGTTTTTTTATTGACTTTTTTTAGACGGCCTTCTTTTTTTAAAGATTGGGTAATGATCCACTCCAACTGCCCATTGGTACTCCTAAACTCATCGGTAGCCCATTTTTCCACCGCTTTCAACACATCTTCATTCAAGCGTAAAGCAAATGCTTTCTTTTTTGACATGAATTACTTTTTCTCCATTAACACTACGATCTGAGCTCCATGATGGCTTAAAGAAATAGCCTTCCATCCTTCGATGGCTTGACTATTTAATCGTTCTTCAAACTTTTGTTGAGTCTCAAATACTCCTTTCTTAACTATTTTATATCGATCCATAATTATTGATTCAATGTTCCTGTATTGATCACAGGTGATGCGTCCTTATCGGCGCATAAGACCGTCATCAGATTGCTTACCATGGCGGCTTTTTTGTCCTCGTCCAATTGAATGATTTGTCGCTTGCCGAGTTGAGTAATGGCTTCTTCAACCATCCAAACAGCCCCTTCTACGATTTTCATACGTGCTGCAACGATGGCTGTGGCTTGTTGTCTTCTTAACATGGCACTGGCGATCTCAGGTGCATACGCAAGGTAACCTATTCTTGCCTCTAAAACTTCTATACCTGCAATGGCCAAACGCTCTGACACCTCTTTTTCCATGTTTTCGTTGACTTCTTCCATGCCACTTCTCAAGGTTACTTCCGTTTCTTCATCGTCAAAGTTGTCGTAAGCATACATGCCGGCCAACTTACGCACTGCTGCATCTGTTTGTACGCGCACAAAATTCTCGTAGATATCTACTTCAAAAGCCGCTTTGTAAGTGTCTTTCACCCTCCAAACAAGAATAACGCTAATGTTGATCGGATTGCCCAATTTGTCATTCACCTTCAAGCGCTCACTGTCAAAGTTGCGTGCGCGCAATGAAATGTTTTTCTTCACAAAAAATGGATTGACCCAATAAAAACCATGTTCTTTTACTGTGCCTTTGTATTCACCAAATAAGGTCAATACTCTTGATCCATTGGGGTACAAGAAGAAAAATCCAATGCTCAAAAAGAGAACGAGCACAAAAAGGACGATCGATAATGGTGAATTGAAGAGAACGATGATGGAAACCCCGCCTGTGATCAATGTAAGTATCATGAAAAGCATCGTATAGCCAGACATGGGTTTTGTTTCTTTTTCGTGTTTCATTTTATATAGTTTTAATTTGATATTATTTTGATATCACAAATATATCAAATATTTTTGCTTTAGCCATGAAAATACATCTGCGGTCAGAATCGATTATCTTTGGTAAGAAATAAACTTTACTGGCATGTGTTACGATGCAGAAGCGCAATTAAAGGCACAATTGAAACGGGCTGAAAGGGAGCATCAAGCTCCAGCAGACGTGCTTTATTTGAAACAAATCATCCAACGCCTGGAGAACTATTTCCATGTTTCAGGCTTCAGCCATCCAACAATGGCAGTGTATACTGCTGAGCAGCCCTTGCGGCCACAGCCCATGCGTTGGGGACTCATTCCACATTGGACAAAATCTTTCGAAGATGCCATCAAACGATGGAACAATTCCTTGAATTGCCGGGCTGAGAGCATGTTTGAGAAAGCCTCTTTTCGGAATTTGGTCTATAAAACCCGCTGTGTGATTCCAGTCAATGCCTTTTATGAACACCATCATGCTCAAGGGAAGACTTTTCCGTACCACATTTCCATGAAAAATGATGCAGTTTTTTATTTGGGTGGATTGTGTGCCAAATGGGTAGATCACCAAACGAATGAAGTGCTCGACACCTTTACCATCATTACCACCAAAGGCAATGAATTGCTTGCGGAAATACACAACAATCCTAAGATGGCGGAAGCAAGAATGCCCTTGATCATCGAAGAAGAAAGCATTGAGCAATGGTTGGATCCTGCATTGAAAAAAGAGGCCATTGAGGCCCTAATTACTTCTTATCCTGCAGAGAAAATGCAAGCGCATACCGTTCGGCGTTTAAGGGGTAAGTTTGCCCTTGGAAATGTGGAAGCGGCCAATGCACCCTTTCATTATGAAGAACTCAATACCTTATTATAGATGAACCCAGACCTAAGCATTGACGATTTCAAACACAAGATTGCGTTGAATGTACGTTTTATGGATTTGGATGCCCTCAGGCATGTAAACAACGGACGTTACCTAAATTTCTTAGAGGAAGCTCGAATTGCCTATTCTCAAGAACGCTTGGATTTGTTCAATTCAATCGAAGAGTTCAATGTGGTGGTGGCCCGCATAGAAATTGATTTTATCAGCCCCATACTTTTTGGTGAAGAAGTGGGCGTTTATACCCGCATTTCAAAAATGGGCACCAAGAGTTTCAATTTTGAAAGCATCATCACAGCCACAAGTAAATCCAAGAAGGAGCGCATTGCGGCGCATGCCAACCAAACCATTGTTGCTTTTGACCCAAAAATCAATCAAAGCATAGTAATTCCTGAAAATATCAAAGCACAGATTAGAGAGATTGAAAATATCGCATAGACCTACTTCGCAATATTAACCGCTCGCTTTTCACGTATCACCGTCACTTTTACTTGACCTGGATAGGTCATTTCGGTTTGGATTTTTTGCGCGATGTCGTACGAAATGCGGTCTGCTTCGGCATCACTTATCTTCTCACTTTCCACAATTACACGCAATTCTCTGCCTGCTTGAATGGCAAAGGCTTTTTCCACACCTTGATGCGACATGCCTAAAGTCTCCAACTCTTTGATGCGGTTAATGTAAGATTCTACAATTTCCCTTCTTGCTCCAGGACGTGCACCAGAAACGGCATCACAAACCTGAACGATGGGTGAAATCAAGGTCGTCATTTCTATTTCATCATGATGAGCACCTATGGCGTTGCAGACTTCTGCCTTCTCTTTGTATTTCTCAGCCAACTTCATGCCCAACAATGCGTGCGGCAATTCGGGCTCATCGTCTGGCACTTTGCCAATGTCGTGCAGCAAACCAGCACGCTTGGCTATTTTGGCATTCAAGCCCAATTCTGAGGCCATGGTGGCACATAAATTGGCCACTTCTCTTGAGTGTTGCAATAGGTTCTGTCCATAAGAAGAACGGTATTTCATGCGGCCTACCATGCGAAGCAATTCTGGGTGCAAACCATGGATGCCTAAATCAATGCATGTTTTCTTGCCAGTATCAATAATTTCTTCGTTGAGTTGTCTTTGTGTCTTGCGCACCACTTCCTCAATACGGGCAGGGTGTATCCTTCCGTCGGAGACCAATTGGTGCAAGGCAAGGCGAGCAGTTTCCCTTCGAATGGGATCGAAACAGGAAAGGATAATGGCTTCAGGGGTATCGTCCACGATAATTTCAACACCAGTAGCTGCCTCCAAAGCTCGAATGTTTCTTCCTTCTCTACCAATGATGCGGCCTTTCATGTCGTCAGAATCAATGTTGAAAACAGAAACAGCATTGTCGATGGCTTGTTCGGTTGCTACACGTTGAATGGTTTGGATCACCACTTTTTTGGCTTCTTGATTTGCATTGATCTTGGCCTCTTCCACGGTGTCTTTGATGTGCACCATGGCTTCTGTCTTGGCCTCGTCTTTCAGTACCTCAATCAATTGTTCCTTGGCATCAGCAGCAGACATGCCTGAGACCTTTTCTAACATTTCTACTTGCTTACGGTAGTTTTTCTCCAGCGCTTCTTTTTGCTTGTCGGCAACTTCAATTTGTTTCTCTAAATGCCCTTTTTGGGCTTTATAATCTTTCTCGCGCTTATTGTTCTCGTGCAATTTGTTGTTGAGGGTCGTTTCTTTTTGCTTTACCCTATTTTCAGCATCCGACATTTTCTTTTCACGCTGAACAATGGTTTTTTCATGCTCCTCTTTCAGCTGCAGAAATTTTTCCTTGGCTTGTAAGATTTTGTCCTTTTTGATGACTTCCGCTTCTGCTTTGGCTTCCTCGATGATGGCATCTGCTTTCTTTTCGCTTCCCTTCTTGATGAGCACAAACGCAATGCCTGCTCCTAATCCAATGCCCACAACGGCTCCAATAATTAATTCTAATATCTCCATGTTTACTTTATAAAAAATAAAAACCCGTACAATCTGTTGGTCTGAGTAAACTCCTAAAAAAAGGATCTGAATTCCTCCGGACAATGCAAACTTCCAACGTCTTCCTTTCAGAAAATCACCACGAATGTGGATAAGTAAGGCCTGTTTTTATCATCGCTAAGGGAAACTCATGTTATAAATAACGTTGAGTTTACCAAACATAACAAACTGTACGGGCAGTTTTGTTGACCTAATGGTCTTGTATAAAGAACGCTACAACCTCTCTTCTAGAAGTTGATCCAATGCTTCCAATTGTGTTATCACTCCAGAATCTTCAATGATCGTTTTCTCCTCCAAATCCAAACTTTGAGTAGCAAAATGCAAGGCACTCATGGCCAATAAATCTTGCTTATCACGCACTGAATAATTCTGCTCATAATCTTTTATCATCTTCTCGATGGCCTTTACGGCTTTGCGAATCCCTTCCTCTTCCTCTTGCCTCACAGTCATCGGATAAATCCGCCCTGCAATGTTCACTTTTATGGATAGGTCTTTCATCAATTTATTGATTCAGTTGAGCAATACACTTGTCCACCTCCCGCACGATTTCATTGACCTTCAGCTTAATTTCACGATTATCGCCTTCCTTTCCTCCTGCTGCAATCCGCAAAATTTTGTTCTTCTCTATCAATCCTTCAATTTCACGGTCTTTTAAAGCCAGTTGCTGTTGATCTCTCTCACAAGTAGATCGCAATTCTTCCAATTCTTTCTTCAATGCATTTCGCTGCTCAATAAGTGCTTTTACCTTGCTTTCTACAGCATTTACCAACGCACTAAATTCTGCCATTACTAAGAAAAATTTTGATCTATAACAAAGCTAAACATTTTTTAATCTTGGGCTAAGATTTACATTATAATAAGTCGCGCTTGGATAGATTTGCACTTTTTTGGTTCGAATGTTGTTTTCCCGATACTATGAATAAATCCTTCTTGTTTTTATTGCTCGCTTATACACTGCGATTTTCACTATCTGCCCAAGCGTACGACCCTGACTATTTTAGATCACCGCTTAACATCCCGCTGCTTTTGTCAGGCAATTTTGCGGAATTGCGTTCCAATCATTTTCATGCCGGCATCGACATTAAGACAGAGGGTGTAGAAGGGAAAAAGGTCTATGCCGCTGCAGAAGGTTATGTGAGCAGAATAAAGATTTCCCCATATGGCTATGGGAAAGCCATTTACATCACACATCCAAATGGCTACACCACAGTCTATGGCCACTTAAAAAAATTCAGTAATCGCATTGAAAAAGTCGTGAAAGCAGAACAATACCGCAGGAAGTCATTCAGTGTTCAGCTGTTCCCATCGCCCTTTAGTTTGTCAGTCGAGAAAGGAGAAATCATTGCCTATTCTGGCAATACTGGTGGCTCAGGTGGACCACATTTGCATTTTGAAACGCGAGAAACTAAATCAGAGCATCCTGTCAATCCGCTATATTTTGGATTTGATGTGAAAGATCACCGTAAACCGGAGATTCGTGCCATTACTTTTTATCCCCAGGATGACAAATCTGTTGTGAATGGCTTTACCAAAAGTAAGCGGTACAAGGTTCAAGGAAGTAATGGAAACTACAGTATTCCTTACCCCATCAAATTGAAGGGATCTTTCGGTGTAGGCATCGAAGCCATAGATCGCATGGACTTAACCTCCAATACTTATGGAATACACAACATTCAGCTTTACTTCGATGAAGAGTTGATCTTCGAGCAGCAAATCGATAAATATGCCTTTCATGAAGACCGTTACTTAAATACCCTCATCGACTATGAGACTTACATTAAATACAGGAGAAGGGTTCAGAAGAGTTTCAAAGAAGTAGGAAATAAATTAGGAATTTATAAAACCCTAGTCAATAATGGCATTTTTAGGATAGATGATCAGGAAGAGCATGCCCTCAGGTATGTACTAACCGATGTTGAAAACAATAAAAACAGTTTGAAGATCCAATTGATCGGCGATCCAAATCAATTGATCAAGACGCAATCAGAACTAAAGCCCAAGGCAATTAAATTCTTCTCCTACAACCAAAGAAATACTTTTCTCAAAGACGAAATTTTGGTGGATTTACCCAAAGGTGTTTTGTACAACGACCTTTATTTTGAATACCACAAGGGAGATATCCTACCCAAAACAATTAGCCCATTGTACCAGATTCACAACCATTTCACTCCCTTGCACAATTATTTCAATTTAAGCATTAAAATGAAGGGCCTTTCTACCAAGGAGCGTCAAAAAGCGTTGATTGTGAGCACCACCGATGGTAAGTCATTGTATGCTGAAGGCGGAAAATGGAGCAGGGATAATTTGAGTGTTCGAACAAGGAGTTTTGGAGGGTATGCAGTAGCCTTAGACACTGTGCCGCCAAGCATAAAATCTGTAAATATATCTCCTGGTGCAAACATGCGGGGAAAATGGTCCATTATGCTAAAAATCAATGATAATCTTTCGGGCATTGCATCTTATACTGCAAGTGTTGATGGAGAATGGATTTTGATGGAGTACGATGCCAAAAAACACTTACTCGTTCATTATTTTGATGATCGAATTTCAGCAGGAAAGCATCAATTTAAATTAACTGTAAAGGACAAGGTGGGAAATGAAACCGTTTACGAAAGTTCATTTCAGCGTTAACATCCATTAGTAATGCATTTGAGTCCACTGTGCTAACTTTGAAATATGATTAAATTCAAATTACTTTTTCTTTTAACACTAGTAAGTGCATTTGGCAAGCTCAATGCACAAGAGGGAAAAGGAGAATTGATTCAATTTTCAGGTGTGGCTGTTTCAAATGATAGCCTCAATCCATTGCCCTTTGTAACTATTCTAGTGAAAAATACAGCACGTGGAACTACAAGTGACTATTATGGTTATTTCTCTTTTGTGGCAAAGAAAAATGACACTCTAATTTTCTCATCAATCGGTTACAAAGATTCTGAGTATGTGATACCCGATAGTTTAATTGGAAACCGATATTCACTTATTCATGCGATGTATAGAGATACGGTAAATCTAAAACCTGTTAATGTTTACCCATGGCCAACACCTGAGCAATTTAAAGAAGCTTTTTTAGCATTAGATATACCAGACGATAATCTAGAAATTGCGAGAAAAAATCTTTCTCCTGAATTGTTGGCTGCAAAAGCAGAAGCTATGCCTATGGGGGGGAGTCTAAATTTTAAATGGCAAAATCAACAAAGAGCGAGTCAATTGTATTATGCTGGACAATATCGCCCAATGCGCATCTTCGACCCTATAGCATGGTCAAAGTTTATACAAGCCTGGAAAAATGGCGACTTTAAACGAAAAGATAAAAAATAGTCATTACTTTATTTTTTAATACTTTCGGACAAACGCACTACCTTGATCAAGAAACTGCTTTTGAGCTTTCGATTCCTGCTGTTCCTGTTTGGGTCATTGAGTATTGCATTCATCCTATTGGCCTTTACAGACTTACCTTACAAAGCTTATGCAGATCTTGCCACTCCAGAATCTAAACTGCAAACAGCACCCGACTATATCGTAGTAATGGGAAGCGATGGAATTCCTTCCCCGTCAGGTTTGTTGGCCACCTATTATGGCATAAAAAAAGCACAGAGTTTTCCAAAAGCGAAAATTGTGCTTGCGCTACCTGCCTTGACTTCTAAGGATGAACAATTGACAATCATGAAAGAGGAGTTCATGGACAAAGGAATTTCCGAAGAAAGCATCCTTTTTGAATATCGAGGGCACAATACTTTTAGTCAAGTTAAGGGCATTAAAGAAATGATCAATGATCAAAATGCTCCCCTCTTAATTGTATCCAAACCTGAGCACATGTACCGCTGCATAGCTACCTTTAAAAAAGCTGGTTTTAGCAATGTTGGAGGACATCCTACTTTTGAAAGCCCATCCGAAGAGGAGTTACTTAAGACTGATGATAAAAAAGTCTGGGCAGAAAACAATTTATCACTCCGCTATAATTTATGGAGTTACATGCAATACGAAATCCGTGTCTTGAGAGAATACACAGCAATAGCCTATTATTGGTTCAATGGATGGATTTAAGCTTCAAAGAAGTTTTTCTCCTCAATGGCCAACTTTCTCAAAATGGGTGAACAGCGGTAGCGCTCTTCATGGTATTCATCAAACAACTCATCCAAGGCATTGATACATGTTTTAATGCCCAACTCGTCTGCCCAGCGTAACAATCCTTTAGGATAATTGACGCCATTGGTCATGGCCAGATCAATGTCTTTCGCATCAGCGATTTGCATGTGAAGAGTATCTGCTGCTTCATTGATTAACATAAATAATATGCGTTGAAAAATCCTTTCTTTCAATGCTTGATCTTTAGAAGGCTCTGGCTTCATGACTCCTTCGGTATAAATGTAATAACCCTGTCCAGACTTACGTCCGAAATAACCAGCCTCTTTCAAACGTTTCTGAGTGAAGGAAGGTTTGTATCTAGCATCAAAATAAAAGGCAGTGAAGACAGTTTCAGAAACTGTGTAATTGACATCATTACCTATAAAATCCATCAATTCAAAAGGACCCATACGAAAACCGCCGATGGTTTTCAAGGCATCATCAATCGTGGCAAAATCGGCCACACCTTCCTCGTATATGCGCAATGCCTCTCCGTAAAAGGGTCTGGCGACTTTATTAACGATAAAGCCGGGGGTGTCCTTCGCTTTCACTACTGTTTTGCCCCAAGAAGCGATAATGTCCATGGTCTGTTTCAAAATGCCTGCATCTGTTTGAATGGCAGGAATCACCTCTACCAATTTCATTAATGGTGCTGGATTAAAGAAATGGATGCCAATGAATCGACCTGCTTGCTTTAAGCAAGCAGCCAAAGAGGCTATGGATAAGGAAGAGGTGTTCGAAGCAATGATGCAATTCTCCGATACGATTGATTCCAATTCGGTGAACACCTTGTGTTTGATGTCTAAATTCTCCACAATGGCCTCAATCACTAAATCGGCTTCCTTTAATTCATTTAGAGAGTTCGTATAGTTAATGTTTTTCAAAATACTATCTTTCTTGCCGTCGTCTATCCTACCCTTTTCCACCAAACGATTCAGGATCAAACTTAATTTTTCTGCACTCTTCTTAATTGCTTCCGAATTCAGATCATATACCTCTACTTGATGTCCTGCTGTTGCTGCCACCTGAGCGATTCCACTACCCATGGTTCCACATCCAATTATTCCAATGTTCATGCCTTTTATTTTAGTACGGTGTAAAATTAAGGGCTGTAGCTGACAATCCCTTCATCATGCCCGATAGTTTATTTGGGAATCTTTAATACGGCATGATCATTGAAAGTATTATTTTAGCAAAAAAGAACTCATGAGAATACTATTGATCCTTTTTCTAGTTGCATTTATTGCACCCTGTCAAGCCAAAGTCAGCAATTCATCAGAAAAAATCACATTACAGTCTAATAACAAGCAGGCTTCCTTTCCGGGTGGAAAGGAGGAGTTAAAAAAATGGTTGAGAGAAAACACAAACTATCCTGAAGAGGCCAAACGCTATGGCTCTATATTGGTCACTTTTACAGTAAAAAAGAATGGCAAACTAGATGATTTTGCTGTAAAGAAAGGGGTTAGCGAGTTTCTAGACTATGCTGCAGTGCAAATATTGAAAGGCATGCCAAAATGGGAACCCGCCACTAAAAACGGTAAAGCTGTGGACTCTGAAACGCAGGTTTCCGTTAAATTCACCCCGCAGGATCAGAAGTAAGTCCTATTTTCCTTTGAAATTAGGTTTTCTCTTCTCCAAAAAAGCGGCTACACCTTCTGTGTAATCTTCGGTCTTGCTTGCTTCAATTTGCAACTTTGATTCAAGTGTCAATTGTTCGTCAAGCGTATTGTTCAATGACTGATTGAAAGCTTCTTTTGTAAGGCTCAAGCCTTTGGTAGGCATATGAGCCAGTTTTGTAGCCAATTTATCTAATTCCTGCTTAAAGGAGACCTCTGGAATTGCTTTATAGATCATTCCCATTGCTTCAGCTTCTTTCCCTTCCACTGCATCTCCAAGCATGGCAAGGGCATTGGCTTTCTGAAAGCCAATTAATCGTGGCAGAAAAAATGTTCCTCCACTGTCTGGAATCAAACCGATGGCACTGAACGCTTGAATAAATTTCACTCCTTCTTTGGCAATGACAATGTCACAAGCCAAAGCAATATTTGCTCCAGCTCCTGCAGCTACACCATTTACTGCAGCTACAATTGGTTTAGGATTGATTCGAATCTTTTGAATGATAGGACCGTAATGTTCGTCCAATATTTTTTGAAATCCTGGATTCAGTTTTTCATCGGTTACCTCCACCAAATCTTGCCCTGCACAAAATGCTTTGCCCTCACCTGTCAACACAACTACCCTAACCTCTTTATCTTGACCTGCTTCATCCAATGATTGCTGAAGTTCTAGGGCCATTGCACGGTTAAAACTGTTAAAACTTTTAGGACGGTTGAGAGTAATTTTACATACTCCACTGTTTTTTTCTACAATTAGGTTACTCATTACTTTAGGCATTTAAAATAATCAAAAGGCTCGTGGCAATCTTCACATTGAAAGAGTGCTTTACAAGCCGTTGAACCAAAACGACTGACCATTTTGGTATTCATGGATCCACAATTGGTGCATTTTATCATGTGTGGCTTACCCACCAAAGCATCTTTATCAGCAGTGGCTTCTAGAGGTGCTGCAATGCCATATTTTTCTAAAGCTGTTCTTCCTCTGGGTGTTATCCAGTCTGTGGTCCAAGCAGGACTAAGGATAAGTTTTATTACGGCTGATAAATCTTGTGCTTTGAAGGCGGCTTTGATGTCATCACCGATTGTGTCCATGGCAGGACAGCCAGAATAAGTAGGTGTAATGCTGATAATGTATTGTCCACCGTCTTGGTCTACTTTTCTTACAATGCCCATGTCCATGATGGAAAGCACAGGAATTTCGGGATCGCTCACTGATCTCAGAATGTCTTCAATTTCAGGATCAGCTATTTGCATTTACCACTGCATATTTGGATAAGCCCTTTGCATGTATTGAAATTCTGCAAGAATGTATCCCATGTATTCTGTATGACGGCCTGTCTTGCCTCCATATTGGAAGGTTGTTTTCTCGGGCAATTCAATATTGGATTCATTCAGCACTTCTTTAACTTTTTCCAGGTAAACAGGCTTCAATTCACCTAAATCAGGGCCTACGCTCATCTCAGCTATCAATGTCTCTGTTTCTGTTGGTTCGAAAAGCTCCATGCTGTATCTCCACAAAAATCCCATTGCCTCAGAAAGTCGTTTATTGCTTTCATCAGTTCCATCACCCAATCGTTTCATCCATGTGGATGAAAAATCAACATGGTAATCTACTTCTTTTATGGATTTATGTGCGATGGCAGAAATACGTTCATTTTTGCTCGACATGAGTTCCTTCAGTAGCAGCTGATGATAAACGTCAAATAAAAACTGTCGACAAATCACATAGGCAAAGTCTCGATTGGGCTGTTCTACCAGCAAAGCATTCTTGTATTCATGCTCCAAGCGCAACATGGCCACCGAATCTTCAGTTGCACCATTGCCCATGACCTCAGCGGCATATTGAAAGTAATTCCTCACTTGCCCAAAAAGGTCTAAGGAAATATTGGTCATGGCGATGTCTGTTTCTAACTCAGGCCCATGTCCACAAAGCTCGCCCAATCGTTGGCCCAAGATGGTTGGATTGTCTCCTAAAAGCATTAAATAATCTGAAAGTGCTTTTTGCTCCATTACATATGTTTTAATTCGTCAGGTAAATTGTAAAAAGTAGGATGACGGTATACTTTGTCTTTTGCAGGCTCAAACAATTCGCCTGATTTCTCAGGATTTGATGCTGTAATGTGCTTCGATTCTACTACCCATACACTCACACCTTCTTGGCGTCGTGTGTAAACATCACGGGCATTTTGAATTGCCATCTCCGCATCTGCTGCATGCAAGCTTCCTGCATGTCTATGGTCCAATCCGTTTTTACTTCGGATAAATATTTCCCAAATGGGCCAATCTTTATTCATAGTGATTGAATTTGATTTATTTAAGCGATTTTACTCACCTTTCGTTCAGCTTGTTTCTTAGCATGTACAAGGGCAGCTTCTCTAACCCAAGCACCATTGTCCCAAGCATTGTTTCTATCTTCCATTCTCTTTCGGTTGCAAGGCCCATTGCCTTTTACAACATCCCAAAACTCAGCCCAGTCAATCTCTCCAAAATCATATCCACCTTTATCATCGTTCCACTTCAAATCTGGATCTGGTATCGTTAAGCCTAGGATTTCTGCTTGCGGTACTGTTTGGTCTACAAACTGTTGTCTTAGCTCATCGTTGGTCTTCTTCTTAATTTTCCACTTCATAGACTGTTCGGTGTTCGGAGAATCTTCATCCCTCGGGCCAAACATCATCAATGATGGCCACCAAAAACGATTCAATGCATCTTGTGCCATGTGCTTTTGTGCCTCAGTACCGTTAGCAAGGGCAAGCATAATCTCATAGCCTTGACGTTGATGGAAACTTTCTTCTTTACATATTCTCACCATAGCTCTTGCATAAGGTCCATATGAAGTCTTCGTCAACATGACTTGATTTATGATGGCAGCACCGTCTACCAACCAACCTACTGCACCCATATCTGCCCATGTTAGGGTAGGATAGTTGAATATGGAAGAATACTTGGCTGTGCCATCCAGCAATTGCTCCACCAACTCATCTCGGCTAATGCCTAAGGTTTCTGCAGCACTGTATAAATACAATCCATGTCCTGCCTCATCTTGCACCTTGGCAAGCAATGCCACTTTTCTCCTCAATGAGGGCGCGCGACTAATCCAGTTGCCTTCGGGCAACATTCCAACAACCTCTGAATGGGCATGCTGAGATATTTGTCTGATGTGTGTTTTACGGTATTTTTCAGGCATCCAATCTTTCGCTTCGATGTTTTCTCCACGATCAATTCTTGCTTGAAATTCTTCTTCTAATTTGATGCTAATATTTTCCATACTATGTGTTTAACAATCAAAATCAACTATTAGTTCTTCTGTTTTTGGAATAGATTGGCATGTCAATATATACCCCTGCTCTACTTCTTCTTTTTCCAATGCGTAATTCACTTCCATCTCAACTTCGCCCTTCTTTAACAAGGCTTTACATGTACAACAAACACCGCCTTTGCAGGCATATGGTAAATCTGCATTGTTTCTCAAGGCTGCATCCAATATGTTTTCACCACCTCTCGACATGCTAAAGTTAGATCGAGTGCCATTATTAATGATGGCCACATTGCTCATTTCACCATTTAAAACAATAATTTTCTTTTTCTTATTGCCTGGTGTATTGAACAATTCGAAATGAATCTTCTTTTCGTCGACACTTTTTTGCATCAAATAATCTCTAATTAAGAAAATCATTTCGTTAGGACCACAGATAAAGTAATCGTCGATAGAGTTGATGTCTAAAAGGATGTTAAAAATGGAGTCTAATTTCTCCTCGCTAATTCTTCCATTAAACAATGGTGAATCGCGCTCTTCTTGTGTTAAAAAATGATACAACTCAAACCGATTGATGTATTTGTTTTTTAATCCCTCAATTTCTTCCTTTAAGATGATGGACTGAACAGTACGATTAAAGTAGAATAAGCTAAATGTGCTTTCTTTCTCTTGCTCTAAATGTGTTTTAATAATAGAGTGAATGGGTGTAATGCCACTCCCTGCAGCAAATGCGACATAATTCTTCTTTTGATCACTGATGGGTTGAAAAAATCTACCATTGGGTGGCATAACCTCTAAAACGTCACCAGGCTTCAACACATCATTGGCATAGGTAGAAAAACGACCATCTTCGATTTTTTTGACAGCTACTTGCCAAGTATTGTCCAATGGACTTGAACACAATGAATAGGATCGTCTTACCTCTTCTCCATTTATTTCTGCCTTTAAAGTAAGGTATTGACCTTGAGAATATTCGAACAATTCTGCAAGTTCATCCTCAATGTCAAAAGTGAGTACAGAACATTCATTTGTTGTTTTTTGAATGTCCTTCAATCGTATCGGGTAAAACTGTTGCGCCATCTTCTATTTGTGTCTTACAAAATTAACTATTGTGAGTTTTTAAATAATGATAAAGGTCATACTCATCCAATCAGTGACTCACCATCAAGATTAGTGGTCAGGAAATCAGTCATGACCTCAAAATATGGGAGAATTTTTTCATAGCCTGTAGCAACTTGTTCAACAAAATCATCAGCAAGCACTTCATTGTCTGTGAATTGATGTATGGTGTAAAAACTTTTGTATCGAAGCAAGTCAATGTTAGGGTCCTCCTTATCGAATCCCCTGGGGACTGATTTCAATTGTTCGCCCAGTAATTCCCCATAAAAATCCTTAAATCCCTTCTCTTTAAGTACTTTTCTTAATGGACTAGGATCCATTTCAATGTGCCGTCTAATGCGTTCAAGATCTTCTTTATTAGGTTGGTAAAATCCGCCTCCGATCATTGTGTTGCCCGGCTCAATGCTAAAATAATAACCTCCCCTTCGATCATCTCCTGCCCTTCTATAGGATCCGCTTCGGTTTGTTTTGTAAGGCTCTTTATTTTTTGAAAAGCGAACATCTCTATATATACGAAAGAGACTTTTCTTTCCAGAAACCGTTTCAATTTTGTCGAAGGAATCCATCCGTTCTAGCAATTGTTCAGCAAAAACGATCATTTCTTCGTTTGACTGCTGGTATTCATTTTTATTTTCTTGAAACCAATCTCGATTGTTATTCTTCTTTAGTTTCTTCAGAAAGTTCAGGGTTATTTCCATGAATATTATACTTTAATGGGGAGTTGAAATTACTAAATTTGAAACGCAAAATGTTCTTGCAAATCTCACTATTGCTCAATCATTGGAAATAGAATTTAAAAGTCGTCTTGAAAGTTTCGAAAACACTTTGTGGGATATCCATTTTAAAGTGCCAAAAGAACATGCAGCTGCATTCATCCAAGGCAAGGATAGACGAATAGTTTGTGTCATTAATAAGTCATTGAGGTTCCATTGTGCATTGATGCCAAACCCTGAAGGATGGTTCATCGTGATGAACAAATCCAAGATCAAAAAACTAGGTCTAAAAATCGGTAACCTTGCCCATCTAAGTATACGAAAAGATGTATCTGAATATGGAATGCCAATGCCCGATGAATTCAGATCTTGTTTAGAAGCAGACCAACTTGCGAGTAGATATTTTGAAGAATTGACAGCCGGCAAAAAACGCAACCTCATCTATATTGTGAGCAAGGTAAAAAGCAGTGACATCAGAATACATCGTTCTTTGGCAGTTCTTGATCACATTGTTCGAGAGAATGGCAAACTTGATTTCAAAAAGTTGAATGAATTAATTAAAGAGTACAATCAACGTAACAAGATTTAGTTACGTAAAATGCCCTATATTCTAGAACTATAAACTTTTTTAAAGAAATAGATGTATATACATGTAATTTGAAATATTATCCTCATCTTTGCCAAAAATTTTAAAAAATAACCAAAATGAAAAAATCAATTGTATCTGTATTTGGCTTTTCACTTGCACTTTTTATGGTGTCTTGTGCTGGTGGGAATACTGAAAATCAAACAGAAGAAGCTACTGAAGAAAAAATGGTAGAAGAAACCATCGAAGTAACTGAACTCATGGTAAAAGGTGGAGATAGTAAAGTTAATTGGGAAGGTGAAGTACTCGGCGTATATGCTCACCAAGGTACCGTTAACATAACTGAAGGAATGCTTACGCTTGAAGGGGACCAAATCATTGCTGGAAATTTTACAGTAGATATGAACTCAATGGTAGCTACTGATGATAACTTTAATCCTGAGGAAGGTAAAACTCCAGATAAATTAATAGGTCACTTGAAAAGTGCCGATTTTTTCATGGTAGATTCTTTTCCAAAGGCAATGTTTGAAGTGACCGCTCACAATGTGGAAACAAAAACATTGACTGGCAACCTTACAGTGAGAGGAGTTACCAATGAAGAAACTGTAGAAGATGTATCTATCGACCATACTTCAGGCACGGCAACAGGTCTACTTAATATAGATCGTCAAAATTACGAGGTAGCATTTAAGCACCCACTAGAAGATGTTGTTCTTTCAGATGACATCACATTAGCGATTGAATTGAAGATGTAATAATTATACTACCAAAAAAGGAAAAGGCTCATCAGATGATGAGCCTTTTTTATTGTAAATATTCCTTAAATGCTTTTTGAAACTTTTCAATCTTTGGCCTTACCACCATCTGGCAATATCCTTTTTCAGGGTTATTTAGGTAATAATCATGATGATAGTCTTCCGCGGGATAAAAAATATCAATCGGACTTATTTCCGTTACAATTGTATTCTCAAATACATCTGATTTATCTAATGCTTCCTTAATGCTAAGGGCTGTTTTTTCTTGAGTGGGATCGTGATAAAATACCACTGATCGATATTGAGTTCCAACATCAGCACCCTGTCGATTCAATGTTGTAGGATCATGCGTTTTCCAGAACACTTCCAATAGTTGAGCAAAGCTTATTTCCTCATCATCAAATTCAATTTGAACAACTTCAGCATGTCCTGTAGCTCCAGAACACACCTGCTCATAAGTTGGATGCTCACGTCTTCCTCCAGTATAACCGGAAATCACATCTTTTACACCTTTCAATTGTTTAAATATTCCTTCTGTGCACCAAAAGCAGCCAGAACCCAACGTTGCTCGTTTAATCATCTGTTAATAGTTAATTCCATTTTATAGTGCCATATACCGCATTCTTCAAATTGAGGCCCGATTTTCATAAACCCCTGTCTTGCATAAAAATCAACCGCTTTTAATTGTGCATGAAGGTAAAGGTAATCACCAGCTTGAGCAGCATCTTCAATCACTTTTTTTAACAGAAATTCTCCGTATTTGTTTCCTCGGAATTCCTCTAGAATTGCAAATCGTTCTAATTTAACCCCTTTATCTGTTGCTCTCCAACGGGCCGTGCCAATGGCAAATTCATCCAGCATCAATAAATAATGTTGACTCTCTTCTTCGAATGCATCAAATTCTTCTTCTTCCTCTACACTTTGCTCAACGATGAATACATTGGTACGAATTTTTCTGCACAGTTCAAAGGTTTTTAAATCATTCGTTTTGAATGGAATTATTTTGATTCGTTTTTGCTTCATTTTAATTTTATAGGTTAACAATAATTAACAGCAATAGCAAGGCTTTCAGAGGGAGAGGGCTTTATTTTTGAAACTTAAAATTAAGGAAAGCTATGGAAGAAAATATTGCCCTTGATCAAAGCAATGCTCTGTCTGAGTCTGCTTCAGCAGGAACAGACATCAAAGCCCTCAATGATAAAATCAAGCAAGAAAGTGCCTTCATTGACCTCCTAAACATGGAAATGAACAAGGTCATTGTTGGTCAAAAAGAAATGGTTGAACGCTTAATGGTGGGTTTACTATCCGATGGACACATATTGCTAGAAGGTGTACCTGGCCTTGCAAAAACTTTGGCCATTAATACTTTGGCGACAGCCATCAAAGCAGATTTTAGCCGCATACAATTTACTCCTGACCTCTTGCCCGCTGACTTGATTGGGACAATGATTTACAGTCAGAAAAAAGAAGAATTCACTATTCGAAAGGGACCCATTTTTGCCAATTTTGTTCTAGCAGATGAAATCAATCGTTCTCCCGCAAAGGTGCAAAGTGCCTTGCTCGAAGCGATGCAAGAAAAACAAATTACCATTGGTGATGAAACATTCAAATTGCCACAACCGTTTCTTGTGTTAGCCACGCAAAATCCCGTAGAGCAGGAAGGAACTTATCCTCTTCCAGAGGCACAAGTTGACCGCTTTATGTTGAAAGTGGTGCTTGATTATCCAAAAAAAGAGGAAGAAAGGCTCATCATCCGGAACAACCTGTCCAAAGAAGGAACAATGAAAGTAAATCCTGTTGTTAGCCCTGAAGAAATCTTGAAAGCGAGATCGATTGTCCGTGAGGTATACATGGATGAGAAAATAGAACAATACATACTCAACATAGTTTTCGCTAGTCGTTACCCTGAAGAACATGGATTGGTCAAGATCAAGCCTTGGATCACCTTTGGTGCTTCTCCACGTGCAAGCATTAGTCTGGCATTGGCTGCTAAAGCATATGCCTTTATTAAACGGAGAGGGTATGTAATCCCTGAAGATATTCGAGCCATTGCCAAAGATGTGATGCGCCACCGTATTGGATTGAGTTATGAGGCGGAGGCAGAAAACATCACGACAGAAGACATTATCAACGAAATATTGAACGCTGTTGAAATTCCTTAAGCTGATTGTAATTTGAAAAAAACAAAACGCAACACACAGGAGCTTCTTAAGAAGGTTAGAAAGATAGAAATTAAGTCCAAAGGGCTCTCCAATCAAATTTTCTCAGGAGAGTATCACTCGGCCTTCAAAGGTAGAGGAATGGCCTTTAGCGAAGTAAGAGAATACCAATTGGGCGATGAAATTCGCACCATCGATTGGAATGTCACTGCCCGTTTTAATCATCCATACGTAAAAGTCTTTGAAGAAGAGAGAGAGATGACAGTTATGCTTTTGGTGGATGTGAGCGGTTCTAAAAATTTTGGTTCCAAGGGACAGCTGAAACAAGACATAATCACTGAGATTTGCGCAGTGCTTGCCTTTTCTGCTATCAACAACAATGACAAAGTAGGTGTAATCTTCTTTAGCGATCAAATTGAAAAGTTTATTCCACCCAAAAAAGGCAAGAGTCACATATTGATGATCATTCGAGAATTGATTGATTTTGAACCTCAACATCAAGGAACGAACATCAAAGAAGCGTTGCGCTACTTTACACTTGCCATCAAGAAAAGATCTACTGCTTTTTTAATCTCTGATTTTCTTACAGAGAACTATGAAGATGAATTGCGCATCGCAAATAGAAAACACGATTTGATTGCATTGCAAATTTACGATGAACGTGAACTTGAAATTCCCAAGGTAGGACTGATCCAATTGGTGGATGCAGAAAGTGGAGAAAAAGTTTGGTTTAACAGCAGCAGCAAACGCAACAGAACACTTTACACCGCTGAAGCTTTAAAAAAGCAGGCCAATATAGAAGATGGATTTAAAAAAAGTGGAATTGACCATGCAAAAATAGGTACCCACCAATCCTATGTTCAGCCACTGATGAACCTGTTCAAAAGACGAGAACACAGAAGATGATAAAATTCATTACATTTTTGTTTTCTATTGCTTTGGCATTGCAACTAAATGCTCAGGAAGTATCTGCCTTTTTGAATTATGAAGAGATACGCATTGGCGAGCAAAGCATTATTGAATGGGAACTGCGTTGCCCAGCGGCATCAAAAAATATCCAATTGCCTGCGTTTGGAGACACCATTAGTAAATTTATTGATGTCATTGATTTGTCAGAGATTGACACAACTTATGATCAAGAAGACATTGAAGTAAAAATATTCAGGCAAAGGATTGTCATTACTTCTTGGGACAGCGGATTTCATGCGATACCTCCATTTGTTTTTATGGTCGATGAAAAAGAATACAAAACAGCCCCTCTCCTACTCACGGTAAATACTGTTGAGTTAAGTGAAGAGCAAGACATCAAAGACATAAAGACCATTATCGATGAACCTTTTTCTCTCTGGGCATGGATTAAGGTCAATGTATGGACCATTGTATTGATCAGTTTAGGATTGATAGCTTTGAGTATCGCACTCTATTTCTACCTCAAGTATCTGAAACGTCCAAAGGCAAAACCTTCTATATTTATTCCAAAAGAATCAGCAGATCAATTGGCCATCAAGCAACTTGAGAATTTGAAGTCAAAAAAATTATGGCAATCAGGTAATGTCAAAGGCTATCATGTTGAACTGTCGCACATCTTAAGAGAATACATTGAATACCGCTATCAGTTCAGAGCTTTAGAATTGACCAGAGAAGAAATCTTAGCCATAATGAGCAGAATAGCTCAATTGAATAAAGAGTTGACCAATGCCTTGGATCAATATCTTTCGCTATCTGATATGGCAAAATTTGCCAAAGTGCAACCGCTTGCAAGTGAAAATGAATCCGCTCTGCATTTTGCCTTCCGATTTGTGGAAGAAACAAAATTCGTAGAGGATGCTGCACAAGAGTTTTCCGAAACAGCAACAGCAACACAAAAAGAGAAGGAGGATCAGAATGCTTAGGTGGTGGAATGAAATACAATTTGCAAATCCTGAGCTGTTCGTGCTCTTCTCGCTCATTCCCATTTTAGGTGTAGCCTATTTCTTAAGATTGCGCAAACAAAAGGCGAGTATTAGACTCTCTACTACAGCTTTTCTACCTTCTACACAGGGTGAATTGATTCAGTGGTTGAAACATTTACCTTTCATACTCACGCTTATTGCACTTTCACTTTTGTTCATTGCCCTAGCACGTCCACAATCTTCATTAAGTTGGCAAGATGTCACCACGGAGGGCATTGACATTGTCATCACCTTGGATATCTCTGGAAGTATGCGCGCAGAAGATTTAAAACCCAATAGGCTTGAAGCTTCAAAAAATGTTGCCTTGGAATTTATTGGCAGTCGTCCCACAGATCGTATCGGATTGGTCACCTTTAGCGGTGAAAGTTTTACGCAATCTCCTTTGACTACAGATCATGCAGTACTTAAAAACTTATTTCAAGACATCAAATTTGGCATGATTGAAGATGGAACTGCCATAGGTTTAGGACTTGCAACGGCAATTAATCGATTGCGAAACAGCGATGCAAAGAGTAAGGTGGTTATTCTACTTACTGATGGGTTTAACAATCAAGGCTCCATACCGCCTTTGACGGCAGCAGAGATTGCTAGAGAGTTTGGCGTTCGTGTTTATACGATTGGTGTTGGAACAGAAGGTTTAGCACCTTTCCCTTTTCAAACACACTTTGGCACAACAGCCTATCAGCAGGTTGAAGTAAAGATTGATGAAGAGAGCATGAAAGAGATTGCAAAGATGACAGGTGGTCAGTATTTCCGAGCCACCAACAACAGAAGTCTCGAAGCGATTTATGAAGAAATAGATAGCCTTGAAAAATCAAAAATTGAAGTGACAGAATACCGCAAAAAAAATGAGGAATTTCTGCCATTTGCAATGCTTGCTGCAATTCTACTATTGATAGAGTTTGGGTTAAAAAACACCATCTTAAAAACCATTAACTGATGTTTAGATTTGAACATACATGGGCCTTGTGGGGATTGCTGATTCTCCCCATAATGGTACTCTTGTTTTTCTTGGTAAAACAGTGGCGAAAGAAAGCTCGAAAAAGATTTGCCGAACATCATTTGTTTCAGCAGTTGATGCCCGACTATTCACATTTCAGGTACCGATTAAAGTTTACGTTTTACTTGGTTGCTTTTTTATTCCTTTTGATTGGCATAGCAAACCCTCAAATTGGAAGCAAATTAGAAGAAATTAAAAGAGAAGGCATTGACTTAATTGTCGCCATCGATGTGTCAAACAGCATGAAAGCTGAGGACCTCTCACCCAACCGTCTGGAAAGGGCCAAGAGAGCCATGTTGCAATTGTTAGAAGAACTTAAAAGTGACCGTCTCGGAATTGTTGTTTTCGCAGGGCAGGCTTATACACAGTTACCGGTTACCACTGATTATTCTGCCGCCAAATTGTTTTTAAATACCATTGATACTGACATTGTTCCGACTCAAGGAACTGCGATTGGCGCGGCCATTGATCTTGCGACTGAATCCTTTGATTTTGAAAGTGGAGGTAACAAGGCTTTGATTGTGGTAACTGATGGAGAAAATCACGAGGACAATGCTGTAGCGGCGGCACGATTGGCCAATGAAAAAGGCATTCGTGTATATACGATTGGAATGGGAACACCAACAGGAGCACCAATCCCAACCTCAGGTCGTGGTGGAAGAAAAAGTTTTCGCCAGGATCAAAATGGAAATACAGTGATCAGTAGTCTTAATGAGGAGATGTTAAGAGAAATAGCTTATGCGGGAGAAGGCGCGTACATAAGGGCAACAAATGCCAATGCAGGTTTTGAGCAAATCTTGGATGAATTGAGTGGTTTGGAAAAGAGTGAGTTTGAAAGTCAAGTTTATACAGATTATGAAGACAGGTTCCAGTTCTTTATAGCTGCTGCAGTATGTTTTCTACTTGCCTCTATCTTATTCAATGAGCGAAAAAGTAAAATTGTTGAACAGTATAATTTATTTGAAGAATGAAGTACTGTTTGAATTTATCTTTTATCTTTTTCCTAGCTGCGAATTGTTCGCTTTATGCACAAAGTGCCTATCAAGATATGCGCAGTGGAAATGAATACTACAATTCAAATGATTTTGAGCAAGCTGAAGTCTTTTATAGACAAGGATTGGGAAAAGAAGATGCAAAAGTGAAAGCTCCTTTTAATCTTGGTGATGCGCTTTATCGACAAGGAAAATTTGAAGAAGCGAGCAAGTACTTTAGTATGGCTGCTGCTGAAACTGCTGACAAAAAGGAACGTTCCAAAGCATACCATAACCTAGGAAACTCATTTTTGAAAAATCAAAAACTCAAAGAAAGTGTAGAAGCATACAAACAAGCATTGATTAATAATCCACAAGACGAAGAAAGCAGGTACAATTTGGCTTACGCCCAAAGACAGATGCAACAACAAGAGCAACAAGAACAGGACAAAGAAGATAATCAAGAAGAACAAAAGCAAGAAAATCAAGAACAGCAAGAACAGCAGCAGGAGCAAGAACAGCAAGAGCAAGAACAGCAGCAAGAGCAAGAACAGCAGCAAGAGCAAGAACAGCAGCAAGAGCAAGAACAGCAGCAGGAACAGCAGCAGGAACAAAAGGAACAACAACTTTCAAGGGAAGATGCAGAACGTTTATTAGAGGCATTGAATCAGCAGGAGAAAGATGTTCAGGAAAAGCTCAAGAAGAAGAAAATTAAAGGTGTAAAAGTTGACATTGAGAAAGACTGGTAGATGAAAAAGACTTTCCTATTTATATGTTTGTTTTTGGCGAGTCTATTGATTTGGGCAGGAAAAATTGATTTTAAGGCCACATTGAGCAGTTCAACTGTTGAGGTGGGCCAACGCTTTCGTATTACTTTGAGCGTAAATAGCAATTTTAGCAATTTGGTTGAACCTGATCTTTCGAATTTTAAATTGCTTTCAGGACCCAACCAATCATCAAGTACGCAAATCATCAATGGCAATGTAAGTCAAGAACTAACCGTGAGCTATATATTGGTGGCCACTGAAAAAGGCACCTACAATATTGCTCCTGCAACAGTCACAGTGCAAGGATCGAATTACAAAAGCAATTCACTTCAGCTAAAAGTTGTTGCTGCATCCAACAACAGCGCAAATGCGAGAAGAAATCAGCAGCAAAAACGTAAATCAGAAGGCAATCAATTGAAAGATCAGATTTTCATCCGGGCATATGTGGACAAGACTTCCGCATATGTTGGAGAAAGAATCACAGCGACATACAAAATCTACTATAAACAAGACATCCTTGATTATAATCCTACAAAGAATCCGGATCTATCCGGTTTTTGGACCTATGATTTAGACCTGAGCAATCAAAGAGGTACAGTAGAAAATTACAATGGAAGCCGATACAATGTGAGTACATTGAAAAAAACTGTTTTGTTTCCTCAAAAATCGGGTGAGCTTTTAATCGACCCCCTAGAGATGCACATGGTTATTCGTGTACGAACCAATAAACGATCATTATGGGGATATGTTTATGACAAGAAGGAAATTACAGTAGGTAGCCAAGCGATCACAATTAATGTTAAACCCCTGCCCAACAAAGGAAAACCTACCAACTTCTCAGGTGCTGTAGGTAATTTCAACATCAGCTTACTAGCCAATAAGGACAGCGTATTGACCAATGATGCCATAGATGTTTCATTGAAAATAAGTGGTGAAGGAAACCTTCCACTCCTTTCAGCTCCTGAATTAAATTTCCCCACAGATTTTGAAGTATATGATCCTGAAACGGACAATAATTACAGCACCAATGCTTCTGGTGTCAAAGGAAATAAAACCTTCAAGTACCTTGTAATTCCGCGTCATTCAGGTAAGTTTCGTTTAGAACCTTTTGAGTTCAGTTTCTTTGATTTATCAACAGATAGCTATCAATCAATCATGAGTGATGCCTTAAACTTTAAGGTAGGGAAAGTTGATAAAGATGAGAATGTAGTGTTCAGTGCAAGTAGAAAAGAAGAAGTTGAAATTATAGATACTGACATCCGCTACATTCATAAGGACATACAAATTCAAAATTCCGGAAGTTCTTTTTTCGGCTCCTTGCTCTATTACTTATATATAGTATTTTTCGTTTTGTTAGCTTCTGTTATTTATTTTGCTTCAAAAGTATATCAACGAAGAAAGAATGACCAAGTTGGTCTGAAACAGTCAAGAGCTAGAAAATTAGCGCAAAAGCGCCTATCTAAAGCAAAATCTCTACTCAAATCAGATGAAATGTCTGCCTTTTACGAAGAAATCTCCAATGCACTTTACGGTTATTATTCAGACAAGTTGAACATTCAACAATCAGAATTAACACTAGATAAAATATTAGTCAAACTAAACGCTTCTGAGAAAAATCCTGAATTGATTATTGCTTTGAAAGAAGTGCTTGAGCAAGCTGAAATGTCTCGATTTGCTGGAGGAACAACTGCTGATGCTGAGCAACTTTATCAAAATGCTTCTGAGGTCATTCTTAAAACTGAATCAGCATGAAACAAATGATCAAACATTGCTTTTTATTGTTGTTGTCTATTTGTATGATTTCTACGAATGTTCGGTCAAATTCATTGCTAGACTCTGCCCAAAATGCTTACGATCGACAAGACTTTACAAAAGCAGTTCAATTTTACAACACCTTGTGCGAAATGGAACCTCAGAATGTTGAGTTGCATTACAATCTTGGAAATGCTCATTTCAAAAACAAAGCCTTGGCCAAGAGCATTCTACACTATGAAAAAGCGCTAAAACTTTATCCACAACATCAGGATGCCGCTCACAATTTAAAAATTGCCAATCAGAAAACTGTAGACAAAATAGAGTCAATTCCTAATTTATTCATCTACCGTTGGTGGCGAAGTATTTACAACCTTTATCCAGCAGACACTTGGGCTTCTATTTCCATAGCTTTAATGGCATTATCCCTTATTGGAATATCTATATTCTTATTCATGAGTGAAGTCAAACTTAAAAAGATTGGATTTTATGGGGCTTTGTTCAATTTAGTTTTTGCCTTAATCTGCGTCCTATTGGCGGTAAATCAAAAAAGCTATGTCAATTCAGCGTCCTTTGGAATAATTATGGAAGCTTCTGTCAATGTGATCAGCTCTCCTTCTTCAGGCAGCTCTCAATTATTTGTCTTGCATGAAGGAACGAAAGTGAAAATAAAATCCGAAGACAAATTATGGATAAGAATTGCTCTTCCAAACGGAAACGAAGGTTGGATTGAAGGCAAGAACATCGCATCCATTTAAAATCAATACACTCCTTTATGTTTCCTAATGAACCACTCCGAAAAAAATAGGAGCATCAATAGTATAAATACCCAGTCGAATTCTACCATCTCATCAACTTCCTCTGTCACATAGGCTACAGAAGCTATGTCATTGCGTCCATTCAGGTCTGCCGCAACCATATCAATGTCTTTAATGGCAAAGAAACGCCCTCCGGTTTGCTCTGCTATTTGAAACAAAAGATTATGATTGGCACGTTTGGTCAATTGCTCAAGTGCCAATTTCTTCACTACAAAACTTCCTTCTTCTTCAAAGGCTTTTCCATGAAGTTTTGTTTTCGCCATAAAGGTATAATTCCCTTCTTTTAATGCTCCTAGTCGAAGACTATAGGCGTCTCCTTTAGGGCTAAATCTATAGGAATATTCATTGCCATCAGCATCTTTTAATATAAAAGAAATTTCTTCAGAATTGACTAGTTCATAAGAGGCATTGAAAAGTTGCGCATCAATGCGAATGTCTTCTCTTTCATAAAACTCTTTCTCAAAATTCAATCGAAAAAAACTCCGGTCTGATTTTAAAGCCAAATACTGTACTGTTTTTCGAATAAGTTCATCAAATGAAGCGTGGGTCTTTGAGGTTTTGTAATCTGTCAAAGACCAACGCCATATGCCTTCTCCAAATAGTCTTCCTATTTTTCGCTTTTCTTTTTCCTTAAAGGCAATCATTGGGTATTTGGTAGGCACATTGCCTATTTTCTGATATAGTAAGACCCTATTTGAACTTAGATTCGCAGGTAAATTTAAGGGTACACTTAGTGGAGGATAGTACTTTAAACTTAACGCCAAAGCTTCAGAAACAGTAAATAGACTGAAGTTTTTCTCCAATATTGGTGTAGCTTCATTTTTTTGCTCTGACACAGCCTTCTTAGAAGCGAGTCCAAAAGGAACATCTAGTGAAGGCCACCGAGGTCCCATTATGAAAAGAGGGATATCCGTCTTCAATAATTTCCCCATTAATGAACGTTCAGCATTTGTGGTTCTATTTTGATTATGATGCAATAGAATTAAATCATAGGGGAACTCCTGTTTGGTATAGGTATCGAAATAGAACTGTTCAAGACTGTAATTCTCACTTTTTTCAATGCTTCTTCGAATGGCCCCTAAATCAGGATGTGGAGCATTTGATAACAATAATATTCGTTGCCGACCATCAATCACATCTATGTAGAATTTTCGAAGATTGTTTTCACTATTTTTTTCATTATCCAATGGGAGAACGCGCACAGTATAGGCTTGCACCCCAATCTCTCCCGCAGTTAAAATCGCCTTTACCGATAAGAATTCATCATTTGATTTTACAAAAAGTGTATCCTCAAAAATTGTATTTTCATCCTTTTGAATTTGCAGTTTTAGCAGACTATTTGTCGCATCCTCAACTTTCAAGTCAATTTCTACAGGAAATTCATTGCCCAAGAACGCAATTTTATTGTTTCTTATAGCATTGATCCTGACATCTTTGTATCGATTTGTATCTCCTCCTGCAATCGTGTAAATTGGATACTCAGATCCTTTTGAGATGTAAAGAGGATTTGATCCGCGATTGTATAAACCATCAGAGTAGAGCAATACGGCTGCAACATTTCTATTCACATAGCGGCTTTCAATGCCTTCAAACACACTTTGATAATTGGTAATTAGTCCTGAGTAGTCCGTTGCAGAATCTTTTAAATTGAGCGATTCGTCGAACAAATAATGATCCACTTCATAATTTTTTTCCAATTGTTCTTTTAATCTTTCGATTGCCAATGAAGGATCATAAGCTGTGCTTGCTGAATCCGAGGAATAATGCATGGATTGAGAATTGTCTTCGGCAAGGATGATAATTGGAGCCTCAATTGAACGGTCGAAGTGTTTGACCAAGGGCGATAATAACAATAATGTCAATAGTGTGATGGCTGTAAATCGTAAACATGCCAATGCCAAAATCCAAGATTTTGAAATCTCTCTGAGTCGATTGTCTTTCCTGTAAAGAAAAACGGTGAACAAAAAAGCCACTGTAAGACAAATCAATATATACCATGAAGGATATGGGAAAACAATGTTCATTCAGAAGGCCTTGCTTAGGTCAACATTGCACCACAGACATTCAATGTCTGTCCTGAAACATAGGTAGATAAGTCTGACCCTAAGAAAAGTACTGCATTGGCCACATCTTCAGGTGTTCCTGGACGGCCCAATGGAACACTTTTTAACCATTCGTTCACAGTCTCTTCTCCTAACTCGGCCGTCATTTCAGTTGCTATAAATCCTGGTGCAATGGCATTGCAGCGAATATTTCTACTGCCTAGCTCTTGGGCAATTGATTTGGTAAAACCAATAATGCCCGCCTTAGATGCTGCATAATTTGATTGACCTGCGTTGCCTCTTATTCCAACAATTGAACTGATATTAATGATGGAACCAGAGCGCTGTTTTAATAAAGTACGTTGAGCTGCTTTGGTAATGTTGAAGACAGATTTTAGATTGGTATTCATGACTTCATCCCATTGTGTTTCATTCATGCGCATAAGTAAACCATCTCTAGTGATCCCTGCATTGTTCACGATGATGTCAATGCGACCAAAAGCATCTATTACATCTGCAATTAATTGCTCGGCGGCCTCATAATCAGCTGCATTGGATTGATAAGCTTTGGCTTCTATACCATATTCTTTAAGCTCTTTTTCTATTTCATTTGCTGAAGCTGCAGAGGATGCGTATGTAAATGCGACATTGGCTCCATACGCTGCCAATTTATGAACAATTCCTTTTCCTATTCCTCTTGTTGCACCTGTTACCAATGCAACTTTTCCTTCCAATAATTTCATAGTAATATATTTTATTCAAAGATAAGATTTTGATCAGCTCTCTTATGCCTCTCTGGAGGAAACTCCTAATTTAAAAATTGCATGAATACTCCATGCCTTCTTGCGCAAATTCGGTCTTTCTAAAAACTTCTTGTGCTTCTCTCAAAAGCTGACTTTTGTTTCTGTATCGATTCGAGATATGCCCAATTAAAAGCTTTTGGGCATTTGATAGATGGGCGATTCTTGCTGCGGATGATGCCGTAGAGTGAAACGTCTTTTTAGCCCTAATTTTATCTTTCTCGGCGAAAGTGGCCTCATGGTATAAAAGGCCAACATCTTTGATGTATTCGACGATCTTTTCAGAATAAGCAGTATCGGAGCAGTAGGCATAAGATTGTGGCGCATAGGGAGGAAACGTAATCTCTTCGTTGGGTACAATCCTACCATTGGATTCTTTGAAATCATTCCCTTCAGTAATACCTTTGCGCATGTGCTTGGGGATGGCATATTGCCGAAGTGCTTCTTTCTTCATTCTTCTTAACCCTTCTTTCTCTTGAAAAAGAAATCCATAGCAGGGTATGCGATGATGTAAAGGAATTGATATAACACGTATTTTTTTGTTTTCAAAGAGCAATTGACCAGCCTCTTCAACAATACTAAACTCCAATTCAAAAGACAATTGACTTCCTGAATTATTGAACTGGATCAATACAATTTCTTCTAATCCTTTGGGGCCATGGACATGTAATTTGGTCGTACGTCCCAGCAAATGCATAGTTGACACTAATCCAACCAATCCAAAAAAATGATCTCCATGCAAATGGGAAATAAATACATGATGAATGCCTTGAATCTTTACACCATTGCGGCGCAATTCAACTTGAGTGCCTTCTCCACAGTCCACTAAAAAAAGGAGATTGTCTTGACGAACTATTTGTGCGGTTTGATGGGTATTTACAGTGGGTAATGCTGACCCATTCCCAAGGATCAGAACAGATAAAGCCATTAATTCAACGGATCACCTTGATTGTTAAACCCTCTTTCCAATTCATCCATAAAAAGATAATCAATGGCTTCACTCAATGTCGGTGTAATGTTAAGCACGGAGGCCAATTGAGAAATGTCAATCAATTTCATGATGGTAGCATTAAGGTTGCATAGGACCAAGCATCCATTGTTTTCTTTGGCGATTCGGTTGGCAACCAAAATCACACTCAATCCTGAGGAATCACAATACCCTACTTCTGAAAGATCTATGATAAAGTTTTTAATTTTCTTTCCATTTAATACCACCAATTCCGCCTTCAGTTCAGGAGATATTTTCGCAGTAAATTTATCTTCATGCACCTTTATCAAGGTATATTTCTCTAATTCTTCTATGGTGTACGATTCAGAACTCATGTTGATTCAGTTTGTAACAAATTTATAAAAATTAAGGTTGGCTGAAGTCTAAGACGCCAGTAAATATAAAACAGCCATTCGTATAGCAACACCATTCTCTACTTGATTTAGTATAAGGGATTTAGACGAATCTGCCACAGAAGAAGAAATTTCAACTCCTCTGTTGATTGGGCCTGGATGCATAATTATTGGAGAATGATTCAAACGCTCAAGACGATCTAATGTCAAGCCATACTGCAGATGATACTCTCTTAGCGAAGGAAAATAGTTTACTTGCTTGCCATCTTTTCCTTGTCTTTCGAGTTGTATACGAAGCATCATTACAATGTCAGTTTTACTCAAGGCTTTATCCATGCTATACTCCACCTCTACACCTAGACTCTCAATGTATTTTGGAATCAATGTTGGAGGACCACAGACCGTTACCTTAGCGCCTAATTTCTGCAAACAGAAAATATTCGACAATGCCACTCTAGAATGCAAAATATCGCCTACAATCACAATGTTTTTTCCTTTGACATTGCCTAACTCTTCTCTTATACTGTATGCATCTAGCAAGGCCTGAGTAGGATGTTCATGAGCTCCATCACCAGCATTCACAATGCTCGCAGTAATGTGTTTAGACAAGAAAATAGGAGCTCCAGGGTTTGGATGACGCATCACTACCATGTCGACTTTCATGGCTAAAATATTATTTACGGTATCAATCAGTGTTTCTCCTTTTTTGACAGAAGAGGCCGAAGCCGAGAAATTGATCACATCGGCTGACAATCTTTTTTCTGCTAATTCAAACGACAATTTTGTTCTTGTAGAGTTCTCGAAGAATAGATTTGCAATGGTCAAATCGCGCAAAGAAGGCACCTTTTTAATAGGTCTATTAATGACTTCTTTAAAGTTATCCGCCGTTTGAAAAATCAATTCAATGTCCTCTGGGCTTAACGATTTGATCCCTAAAAGATGTTTACTCGACAATCCACTCATGCTGTGTTCTGCTCTTTTAGAATTAGTTCATCCACTCCATCAATCTCTTCCCATTTTGCTTCAACTCGTTCGCTTTCAACTGTATCTACCGTTGTTCCAATGTATTTTGCTTCTATGGGTAAATGTCTGCTGTACCTGCGATCTACCAGGACCAAGAGTTCGACTAAATCTGGTCGTCCATAAGCCAACATAGCATCCAATCCCGCTCGAATTGTTCTTCCAGTATACAAAACATCGTCGATCAAAATCACACGTTTCCCTTCTACATTGAAATCAATGTTTGTTTTGTTCGCTATAATCGGACTGTCTCTTCTTCTAAAATCGTCACGAAAAAAAGTAGTGTCTAATCTTCCTAAGGGTATGCTCAATGAAGCATGTTGGTCGTTTAATTCTTTATGAATGCGTTTTGCCAAATAAATTCCTCTTGGCTGCAAACCGAGTATTACGGTATTGGAAAAGTCGTCGTGGTTCTCAATGATTTGAAAACAAAGGCGTTTGATAATGATATCAATCTGGGTGCGATTGAGGATAGGCCGCGCGTTGTTCATCAAGGCGCAAATATAATCGAATCGTCTGAATAAGTTGAAATTATTCTTCTTGAGATGAAGATGAATGATCAATTATAATTTTCCATTCCCCTTCTTTTTTTTGCCATAGCAAGCTAAAATAGCCTTGTGGTTCATCTTTACTTCTCTTCAAGTGCCATTTTCCAATGACACAAGCATGAGTGTCGTTAATGATGTCCAATTTTAAAATATTGAATGTCAATTTCCCCATACGCTCTTGGTTTGGATAAGCATTTACGTAATTAGAATAGGTTTTACTCCATCCATATGTAGGTCCATTCCGTCCAATAAACATTAAAGAATCTGAATTCCAATAAGCACTCATGTACGCTTTAAGGTCTCCTCGATTCCAAGCTTTTTCTTGGATCTTCATGACAAAACGAATTTGAGACTCTGCCAATGCATTTGCTGAAATGGATTGCCCCTTGATCAACATGCTCAGCAATGTAAAAAGAGATAAAAACAATAATCGTTTCATTCGATGTAAAAATAAAGTGGGTTGAGTTTGTTGTATGCTTTAAGTACGACAATCAACTTTTCTGCTTTGTTTTTCAGTTTTGTTTTTTGACTTGCCAATATTGGTTCCTGATCCACATAAACTTGCATTTCTTTACTGTTTAGCATTTTAATTTCCGAAGTTTCGGTATCTAGAAACATATGTTCGAGACGTTTATTGGATTGGGTTATGGGAAATCCAAAAGCATCTAATGTTTGAAAAGTGGTCACAATCACTGCTGTAAAATGGGCCAAACTGCCCATGTTGATGATTCTCCAAAAGCCACCCTCGACAGAAATGTAAACGTTACCAGCTTTAGAATATCCCCAAATTGTAAAAGGATCTATGCGATTCATTTCACCGCTTGAATCGTTCTCAACAAATAACTGTGATTGTCGTATTTCAAATGCCAGTTGAGTCCCCGGTTGATTGGATTTAAATTCATCAAAAGTCTGGTAAATGCCTTCTTCAAATGGAAACCCTATGTAGTATTCTTCCACATTGAATTCATCAATCTGAGCGCTTACTGATAAATGCAGCATACTCATCAGTAAAGTTAAGACAAGGATAAGGCCTGAAGGTTTGAAAAAAAACTGATTGCATTGTATACAGGAAGTCATAAGATTCGTTCTAATCTCCATTTGAAAAATTATCTTGAGAATCAAAAAATAGCGATTAATTTTAAACAAGAATTGATCCAAAATCGTTTGTTATAAAAATAATTAGAATGAAACTATCCATCACAATTTTCCTTTTGGCCTTTTTCTTGAATGCCTGTGCTCAAAATAATCCACCTAAAACGGAGGAAGTTGAATATGAAATTCAGAAATCGGAAGAAGAATGGAAAGAACAACTTACTGCCTTTGAATATGAAGTTTTGCGTAAAGAAGGCACAGAAAGGGCATTCACGGGCCGATTTGTAGATTGGAAAAAAGAAGGAACTTTTACCTGCAAAGCCTGTTCGCATCCCTTATTCGCTTCCTCTACCAAATTCAAATCTGGCACAGGTTGGCCGAGCTTTTACCAACCCATAAATGCAGATGCAATTCGAGAACAAGCCGACAATAAGTACGGATGGAACCGAGTCGAGGTAGAATGCAACCGTTGTGGATCTCATTTAGGACATGTATTTGAGGATGGACCTGATCCAACAGGTTTAAGATATTGCATTAACTCTGTGAGTTTGGATTTTGAAACCACCACAAAATAATGGTTTGAGTTAAACTATATTTGGTAGGGAAAACATAGTCAGCTGTTAAGTTAAGTAATCATTTACTCAAAACTAAAGCAGAAAAATGTTTCTTATCCTTGTTATCAACCACTAATCATAGCCAAGTGATAGATTGAACTTTGCACTATATATTTGCAAAAATTCAATTCACACATGAGTTCAATCATAAAAGCAGACAACATCGTCAAACAATATGCCAATCACAGGGCTCTTAACGATGTATCCATCGATGTACCCAAAGGCTGTGTTTTTGGCCTACTGGGACCAAATGGAGCAGGAAAAACCTCTTTAATCCGCATCATTAATCAGATCACTGGACCTGACAGTGGTCAGATATATTTTGATGGTGCACCCATCAAAGCTGAAGATGTTAACCAAATTGGATACTTGCCAGAAGAAAGAGGCTTGTACAAAAAAATGGAAGTCGGTGAACAATCCATGTACCTCGCTCAATTGAAAGGCATGTCGAAAGCCATGGCTAAAGAGCGTTTAAAAGATTGGTTTAAAAAGTTTGACCTTGACAATTGGTGGAACAAAAAGATCGAGGAATTGTCCAAAGGAATGGCACAAAAAGTACAGTTTATAACCACCGTTTTGCACGAACCAAAACTTTTGATTCTTGACGAACCTTTTAGCGGCTTTGACCCCATCAACACCAACCTCGTAAAGCAAGAGATTTTGCGGCTAAAAGAAGAAGGCACAAGCATTATTCTCTCTACGCACAACATGGGTTCGGTAGAAGAAATTTGTGAAAACATTGCACTCATCAACAACTCTAAAAAGATATTAGATGGCAATGTCAAACAAATTCAACAAGACTTTAAGGAGGGTGTTTACGAGATTGAATTTAAAGGAAGTATGATTGGATTTACCAATGCTTTATGGACAGGTTGCGAACTGATTGAGTCCCATGAAGAGGAAGGCTTGCATACGGCCAAAGTAAAATTATTGGATCATAAATCACCGAATGAATTGATCAAAGCCGTTCTAAGTGAAGTAGAGATTCACGGTTTAACAGAAATAATTCCATCTGTCAATGAAATATTTATAAAACAAGTCAATGAAAATTCAGCTAAAAAGGAGGTAATCCATGAGTAAAATAAGATTGATTATTCAGAGAGAATATTTGACCAGAGTGAAGAAAAAATCATTCTTGGTACTAAGTTTTGTCGGACCTATTTTAATCGCCGCTTTAATGATTATTCCTGCATGGTTAGCCATTAAAGATGTGGACAATCAAAAAATAGAGGTCATTGATGAATCAGGATTATTCATCAATCAAATCAAAGACACCAAGGAATTGGAATTCCATTATGAATTTCGAAGCTTGGCCAAAGCCCAGGAAGATTTAAACAAGGGTGGTGAATACACTGCAATCTTGCATATTCCGAAAGTGGTGGTGACTTTGCCCAAAACTGTACAACTATTTTACAAGAGCAAACCCAAAGGAAGCTCAGTACGTTACATGGAAAATTCCATAGAAGAAGTCATTGAAAATAAAAAACTCGAAGACTTATACGACCTCAGCTTAGATCAAATCAGCGGCTTACGACCAGATGTAGACATCGTTTCCAAAAAATTGGACGAAGAAGGAGAATCTAAAGAAAGTGCGGGCGCTCTAGCCACCGGTGTCGGTATGGTCCTTGCATTTGTGATTTACCTCTTTATTTTCCTGTTTGGCGTACAAGTGATGCGCGGCGTTATCGAAGAGAAAACCAACCGCATTGTAGAGGTCATTATTTCTTCTGTAAAGCCCTTTGAATTGATGATGGGCAAAATTGTGGGCATTGCTATGGTCGCCTTCACACAAGTATTCCTCTGGATTGTCTTGAGCGGAGCCCTTATTTTCGGAGCGCAACAGTTTTTCAAAGAAGATTTGGTGGATGCAAAAACCGCTCAATTGGAACAAGTAGAACAAACCTTAGGGGCGGAAGCACCCAAGGTGAGTAAAGGTTCTCAGTTTGTTGCAGAGATCAACAAAAAGGTAGAAAGCATCAATTTCCCCTTGGTAATTGGCGCCTTCTTGTTTTATTTCTTGGGTGGTTACTTGCTTTATGGTTCGCTCTTCGCAGCCATTGGGTCAGCTGTAGACAATGAATCAGATACACAACAATTCATGTTTCCCATCACCATGCCACTTATTCTATCCATTGTCTTTGCCCAATTGGTCATGGACAATCCTGACGGTGATGTGGCTTTTTGGACATCAATAATACCCTTTACCTCCCCCATTGTCATGATGGTACGTATTCCTTTTGGTGTAGTGCCTTGGCAATTGATTCTTTCAATGGTCTTGTTGGTCCTAACCTTTTTAGGCACTACATGGATGGCAGGTAAAATATACCGCACAGGCATCTTGATGTATGGCAAAAAAGTTAATTTTAAGGAGTTGGGCAAATGGCTCTTCCGTAAAAACTAAACCGCTTTATGTCAAAACTCTTAATCATAGACGACGATCGTCCAATCCGCAATGCTTTACGTGAAATTCTTGAATACGAAAAATTTAAAGTAGATGATGCTGAAAATGGCGAAGAAGGGCTGAAAAAGTTTGCACAGAACAAATACGATTTGGTGCTCTGTGACATTAAAATGCCAAAAATGGATGGCATTGAGCTATTGCAAAAGGTGATGGTATTAAATGCTGAAGTGCCAGTAATTATGATTTCTGGGCATGGAAACATTGAGACCGCGGTAGAAGCCATTAAAATGGGTGCTTTTGATTACATTGGAAAACCACTTGATCTCAACCGCTTGTTGGTGACAGTAAAAAACGCCTTAGACAGAAACGAATTGGTAGAAGAAACCAAGGCTCTCAAAAAGAAGGTCTACAAGAGCAAACTCAATGACATCATTGGAGAAAGTAATGCCATTGGCAAAGTCAAAGAGATGATCGAAAAGGTGGCCCCTACCGATGCGCGTGTATTGATTACTGGAAGCAATGGAACTGGCAAAGAATTGGTGGCTCGCAACCTTCATCAAAACTCAGGACGTAAATCCAATCCTTTTATTGAGGTGAATTGTGCGGCCATCCCTTCTGAATTGATAGAAAGCGAGTTGTTTGGCCATGAAAAAGGAGCCTTTACCTCCGCAGTAAAACAAAAGAAAGGCAAATTTGAACAAGCCCAAGGCGGCACACTCTTTTTGGATGAGATTGGTGACATGAGCGCCTCGGCGCAAGCAAAAGTATTGAGGGCTTTGCAAGAAAACCGCATTAGCCGAGTTGGAGCAGAAAAGGACATCAAGGTAGATGTGCGTGTATTGGCAGCAACCAATAAGGATTTGAAAAAAGAAATTTCAGAGGGCAACTTTAGAGAAGATCTATACCACAGACTATCGGTGATACTCATTGAAGTTCCAGCCTTAAAAAACCGTAAGGAAGATATTCCCCTCTTGGTGGATTATTTCTTAGATGCAATTTGCAAAGAACAAGGCATGAGAAATAAATCCATTTCTGCAGATGCGACCAAGGCCTTGCAACAATTCGAATGGACAGGCAATATTCGTGAATTGCGCAATGTGGTGGAACGATTGTTGATCTTAGGCAATGATGAGATTTCAGCAGATGATGTAGAGCGCTACGTAAGGCCTCATTGATTTAAATATCCAAGATCATTGACTGTCTTGCCAAAATGATGGATTGAAAACGAATTGGTCGTTTGTTTGAGTAGACTTCTCGATACATCACGCTTTAGCGTGACACTCGAAGCCCCTCTTGATTAGCTGTTTGGCAATTGTTCGCCATATCTAAAAAAGAGTAGGAAATAAAATTCAATGACACTGAGTGTCACGACAAAGCCCGATGTAGCCAAATGCCTTGGAATTTGATTGGACAAAATGGTACTTCTCGATGCATCACGCTTTGGCGTGACAGTCGAAGACCCTTTTGATTGGTAATTAACAGATTAGTAATTAGACATTTACCTTTTTATAAACTTCACCGCCTTAGGCACATCTCCCCCTAGCTGCAAAATGTACAGCCCTTTGGGCAAATGCTGTGCATCAAAACGAAAACCATTGGCTGCTTTTTCTGCCTGTAAAGGAAATTGCTGCCCCATCACATTGAACAATTGAAAATCGGAGAGTGCAGTTGCTTGGGTTTCTAAGGTAAAAAATTGACGAACAGGGTTGGGATACAACAAAATACCCTTCTCCTTTCTAGGGATTTCATTTAAACCGACTGCTCCAGAACCAACCGGTAGGCTATCGCAATGGCCCAAAAATAAATTGTCTATGTAATAGTAGGTTATATCATATACAGGGTCAATTCCTCCACTAACAGAAATTGTGTCCAATAAACTGTCTGGAGTAAATACCCCTATAGAAAGAAAGCGTTCTCCACCAGTAGCGGTATACCTTCCATCGTACTGATGCCAATTAACTTTATCGGATAAATGAGTAGAATCGATGAATTCAATGTGCGGAATAGTATCAATACGTTTATGATGGAGATATGTGAGTAAAAGCCTTTTTTGAGTAAAAAAAACTCCCATATTATTTTTAATGGCATATTGGGAAGAGTCGGATAAACTTATATACATTCGAAAACAATAAGTGCTGTCTTTTATCAAAACAGTCTTAAGTTTGCCTTGTAAATACTCACGACCTTCACTCAAATATTTACTATAACCAAATAAGCCATAATAACCTCCACCATCATTTGGATTCTGAAATCCATTATAGTTTAATGGTGCGGACCAAGGTGAAATTTTCTGTTCATGAATAAAATCCGGAGTACTTGTGGTAGAAAAGCCCCAATGCGCAGTTCTTAAAACTCCAGGTTTGTTGGAAGAGGTGTCTTCAAAAGAAGGATTTAAAATTAAATTCTGACCATTTACGCTAAAACTTCCAATTAGAATCAATAAAAGATATGTGAAACGCTTCAACACTATTTTACAATTAACTTACTGCTATTAATCAAATTAGAATGCTTAAATGTACGTAAAATGTAAATACCTGAAGACCTAGTTAAAGTAAACCAATGAATTTAAAGTGATCCTATTCGCACTTCATTGAAATTTCATGCTCATTGACTGTCTTGCCAAAATGATGGATTGAAAACGAATTGGTCGTTTGTTTGAGGAGACTTCTCGATACATCACGCTTTAGCGTGACACTCGAAGCCCCTCTTGATTA
>Ga0316208_1000457_pt1 | contig 50153 bp, 53 predicted proteins | sample 3monopyrite_MG_FD_204944 | JGI IMG/M metagenome (GOLD analysis project Ga0316208, IMG submission 204944) | Microbial mat bacterial communities from mineral coupon in-situ incubated in ocean water Damariscotta River, Maine, United States -... | ecosystem: Environmental > Aquatic > Marine >... | reverse complement strand
GTAGCCAGCCAGAGTCGTTGTTATGATTTTTTCTGTCGGGATAGCGACTCTTATAAAAGTCAGGACAAAACATGCAAGCTATAGATTAGACTTTATTTTATTATTCTGACATAAAGGTTCAAGTCCATTCTGTAAATGAAAGTAGCTAATTAAATAATTTATATCTTAAAGTGGCCAACTCTGGACCTTGCATTAGTAATCTTTTAATCACTGTGTTGCATCGACCAGCTAAAACCGCAGTCGAAAACTAACTAAGCCAAGTAATTCTTATTTAATTAAAACTATGTTCTTCAGCGGGAAATTCTAAATTTTTAACGGCCTTAACATACGCTTCAATGGCACAAGTGATTGATTTACCCTCACCTAATTCCGCTAAAAAATCCTTACTGAATTTTGGACGCTTTCCCGGTGTAATACCTAAAAGATCATACAACACTAAAACCTGGGCGCTACAATCAACACCGGCGCCAATGCCAATGGTGATTACATCGACTTCTTGTGTTAAACGTTTTGCCAGTTGTTGCGGAATACATTCAAGCACTATCATTTCTACGCCAACATTAACCAGTGCCTGAGCATCTTCTATCATTTTATCCGCCGCTGTTTGTTCCCGGCCTTGCACTTTATAACCACCCAGCTCTTCAACTGATTGTGGTAATAAACCTAAATGACCGCATACCGGGATATTGTGATGAATAAGGTGTTCAGCAGTAGCAACAAATTTTCCACCGCCCTCAAACTTTACCATGTCCGCACCCGCATCTAATAAGCGTTGGCTATTTTCTAACGCGTCTTCTTTATTAAGATAAGAGTGATACGGTAAGTCTGCGATCAGTAATGCACGTTGACGTGCTCTTGCAACCATTGTGGTGTGATACACCATATCATCAACGGTGACAGGGATTGTTGAGTCATGCCCTTGTACAACCATGCCAAGAGAGTCCCCGACCAGAATCACTTCAACACCGGCTTGTTCAATGTGATTAGTGAAACTTGCATCATAAGCGGTCAACACGGTAATTTTTTCGTTACGCTGTTTAAGCTCTTGTAAATATTTAGTGGTAATTAAGGTCATAATAAGTATTCTTAAATAGAAATCGATGCAGGGTTAAAATAGTGCCGGCCGCTTTTCACTTTTCGAATTTGCTCTAATAACAAAGTATAGTCGCTTTCATTATTTGCGAGGTCTAACTCTTCCGCATTCACAATGAGTATGGGTGACTGATTATAGTCGTGAAAAAAGCGGGCGTAGCTATCATTCAGCCGGTGTAAATAATCCGTTGTCATATTTTTTTCATAACCACGGCCACGACGTGCGATACGTTTTTTCAGTACCTCAACCGGTGCCTGTAAATAAATCACCAGATCCGGACGCGGCGCGTCAATCGTCAAATGCTGATAAACCTGCTGATAGAGTTTAAATTCATCTTCGTTTAAGGTGAGTTCAGCAAACAGACGATCTTTTTCCATAATGAAGTCTGCAACATGCACAGGACGAAACATGTCAGCCTGTTTTAAATCCTGCATTTGTTGCGCGCGTTGGAATAAAAAGAAAAGCTGTGTCTGAAAAGCAACATTTTTTTGATTATCATAAAACCCATTTAAAAATGGATTCTCATCTGCACCTTCAAGTAACAACTCGGTATTAAACGATGCCGCCAATAACTTAGCCAGCGTTGTTTTACCGACACCAACCGGGCCTTCAACAACTATAAATCGGGGTTTATCACTCATGCATCTAACCGTTGTAATCCATCCATTGAACACGAAGCCACTAATTCTTTCATTGTGCCCATGTTCGGTATATTAAAATCACCATTAATCAATTCACTTAATGGGTATAGAACAAAGTTACGTTCTTTCATTCCATAATGAGGCACGGTTAAACGTGCTGTATTTATCACTTCATCACCATATAACAATATATCCAGGTCGAGTGTACGTGCGCCCCATCGTTGTTGCCGTACACGCCCTTGCTCGTTTTCAATCTTTTGTAAAGCATCAAGGAGCTGCTCTGCACTTAATTTTGTTTTCAGTTCAGCAACCGCATTAATGTAGTCAGGTTGATCTTGTGGCCCCATGGGTAAACTACGGTAAAAATGAGACACCTTAATAAACTGGCTATCGTTCATTTTATTTAAAGCCGCAAGCGCTTTTTTTAACTGAGCTAACGGCTCACTTAAATTACTGCCTAAACCAATAAAGACTTTATTCATACTTTATTGACTTTGTTTTTTTTTAGTTTTCTTTTTTCGGCTTTTGCTTTTAGCTACATTTTTGCACATCAATAGCTGTTCTTCTTCACTTACCGTTTGAATTTTTGTCCACCAGTCACACAACTCTTTCAACTGAGTTTCACCTGATTGCTCACGTAATAATAAAAAATCATAAGACGCTCTGAAACGGGGTACGGGTAATAATTTCAAAGGTCGTTTACCTTTACGCGAAGCCAGGCGTGCCTGCATAGTCCAAATTTCCCGCATTGGAATACCAAAGCGTTTTGGAATAAGAATTTGTTTTAATTGTTTTTCTAAAACTTCTTGTCCGGCAATTTGATAAACCTGTAATAACGATAAATCTTCTTGTTTTAGTTTTTCAGCTTCATATCTGACTGCAGGCCATAATAATGCAGCATATAAAAATGCGGGTGCAATGGGCTTTTGCTGCTGAATACGTAAATCCGTATTAATTAATGCCTGGGTAATAAAACGATCACCGCCCTTATCCAGATGTGCAGCCGTTTGCGCGAATAAATGTTTTAATAAATTATATTCTTTTAATAACTCATAAGACGCCTGTGCATGACCGTGTAAAAATAATTTTAAAACTTCTTCAAACAGGCGTGCAACGGGCACACCATCGAGTAAATGAATATTTTTCTTAATCCCTTGCGATAAAGCGTCTTCAATGCCGAAACCCAGTTTTGCCGCAAAACGGACTGCGCGTAACATACGAACGGGATCTTCCTGTAAACGTTCGTCAACATCCCCGATCATACGAATGGTTTTATTCTCAATATCTTTTAAGCCACCCGTATAGTCAACAATGGAAAAATCATAAATATTGTAATACAGCGCATTAATAGTAAAGTCGCGTCGCCATGCATCGTCTTCCAGTGTGCCATACACATTATCGCGCGTGATCATGCCATCTTTTGTGACCCCTTCACCCCCTTCCTGATCATGTGAAGCGCGAAAAGTCGCGACCTCGATAATTTCCCGGCCAAAATGGACATGCGCTAAACGGAAACGACGACCAATTAAACGGCAATTCCCAAACAACTTACGCACCTGTTCAGGAGTGGCGTTGGTGGCGACATCAAAATCTTTCGGCTTCATTCCGAGCAATAAATCACGCACGCCTCCGCCGACCAAATAACCGGCATATTTTGCTTTTTTCAGGCGATAAAGCACCTTCAAGGCATGCTCACTCATATCTTTGCGTGAAAGAGGGTGCTCATTTCGAGAAATAATGCTTGCTGCCGTGTTGGCGACACTCTTTTTCTTTTTACCTTTACCGGTGACGCGCTGCCAAAATTTGGATAATTTCATAAATTGCCTATATTGTGCGAACAATGATATTACGGGCATCATTCACACATTACAATAGTGAGAAATATCAAATAGATAACTAAAGATTTAAGCTCAGCAGGGGATAATTCTGCTACTACGGGTTTCTTCCCTAAGGGATCCACGAAACTTAGCATTTTCCCTGTCATTTCGAGGAAGTACAGGAAAACAGGTATTTTTAGTACTGACGCGACAATCTCATTATGAATCGCACTTATTAGAGATTGCCACGCTTCGCTCGCAATGAGCTATTACTCTAAAATTCGAGGGAATTCTCAGGGACAGATTTAACAAAAAATAAAGGTAAGCTAAAAAACCGCTCACCTTAAAGATAAAACGATAATACGGGGATATTTAAGCCAGATCATTCATCAAAGAAACTCGTGATGCTTCTGCTATTGGGTTAACTGACTGATTAAAACCAGTATAGTCGATTCCCATAGAAATATTTTTATTGTCTTTTACCGCCTGAGCCATATCGCTTGTTAATTCAAAACGCATAAAATGTACTGCAGATGTTTTTTCTTCTGTGCTGCGTTCCATATCTTCGTTGGCAATAGCGTAAACTTTTTCAAAACCGTCCACCTGCACCCAGACCTTATCCTCTACTCCACCTAAAGTTGCTAATACTTTTGCACGCTCTTCTGGATCACCATACTCAATCATAAAGGTGGCTTTCCAGTTACAACCATCGGGAATCAGTGGGTTATAGGCGCCCAGTTCTTCATTAATTCCTTCTGCATCAAAGATTTTTTCAATGCGAAGCATTTCCTGAATTTGGTAACGTATGGTTAGTTCATTCTCAAAATACAGGGTTGCATGCTCACCTAAAGCAATAGCCCGATCTTTTTTAAGTTCTAATACCTCTTTTCGAAACTCAGCACGTTTTTCGGAGTATTCTTCCAAAGACATCAGGTCTTCACGTTTTAATTTTGTCATCTTACTTATCCATTAAATATATAAAAAGAGGAATGGCTATACCGGTAAAAAGAACGCGAAGATGCATATAACGATATTTCCCTTTGCATTCTCTGCGTCTCAGCGCGCCCCGAAAATTGTTGCAAACAATTTGAGGAAGTACTCCTGGGCACCCTTTGCGTTTAATTACTATCCAGATTCAAAGGCCATAGGCCTGACGCAGCAACGTCATCGGATGCTTAGCATGACTATCATCGTCTAAGTTATTTTCAATATGATGCCCTGCCATCATACAATCACTTGTATAGTGATCCGGCTCTGCTTGTTTCACTTTATTGACAACCGGCCGACATATTTTATTTGCAACAGCATTAAACTCTTTCTTTACCGCATAAGTACCATCATGCCCTGAACAACGTTCAATCGGTAAAACTTCTGTGCTCGGTATTAAATTCAAAATATCCCGCGTTTTCATACCAATATTTTGTACCCGTAAATGACAAGCAACATGATAGGAAATTTTGCCAAGTGCATTGGGGAAATCCGTTTTTAATTTGTTCTCTTTATGCCGCAACATTAAATATTCAAAGGGATCATAAAAAGCCTGTTGAACTTTTTGCACATCTTTGTCATCCGGAAACATTAACGGCAGTTCTTGTTTAAACATCAAAACACAAGAAGGCACTGAAGCCATTAAGTCATAGCCTTGATCAACCAGTTTCGCCAGCATGGGAATATTTACGTTTTTAGCTCTTTCTACGGCGTCTAAATCACCGAGCTCAAGCTTAGGCATACCACAACACTGTTCTTTTTCAACTAAAGTCACCGGTAAGCCGTTGTGTTCAAGTACAGCAACAAGATCTTCATTCATACCGGGTTCATTACGGTTGCCGTAACAGGTTGCAAATAAGGCCACTTTTCCGTTGGTTAATTCTCCGGCATCTACTGCAGTATTTTCACTGCCGGTAAAACGTTTGCGGAATGTTTTACTTGCATACTTGGGTAACTTGGCTTTTGCTGAAATACCTAAAGTACTTTCCATTATTTTACGTGCAGGTTTAATGTTATTAACAAAGTTTACCGTTTGTGCAATAACAGGCATAGCGACCATGCTGCCCACGGTATCTGTCGCAGATAGCATCTTATTACGCATACTTGCCCCCTGCTCTTTAAACTGAACCGCTTTAGCGCGCAACATGACATGCGGAAAATCAATATTCCATTCATGCGGAGGAATGTATGGACACTTTGTCATATAACAAAGGTCACAGAGATAACAGTGATCAACAACCTTCCAATAATCTTCTTTATCAACGCCATCCACTTCCATAGTGGAAGATTCATCGACAAGATCAAAAAGAGTAGGGAATGAATTACATAAACTGACACAACGACGGCAGCCATGACAAAGATCAAAAATACGCTCCATTTCCTGGAACAAATTTCCCTTGTCATAAAAATTTTCACTCTTCCAGTCTAACGGGTGACGAGTGGGTGCTTCCAAACTACCTTCGCGCGGTGCCATAGTATTTTCCTAAACGTAACAAAAACCAATCAAAAAATTTTAACCCAGAGGGCGCAAAGGTTTCGCAAAGAACGCAAAGGAAAATAATATAAAATTAAATACTTAAAATATTTCCTTTGCGCACTCTGCGTCTCAGCGCGCCCTGAAAATTGTTGCAAACAATTTGAGGAGGTACTCCTGGGGTGCCCTCTGCGTTAAAATTTTCTAACTCTTTTTTCTACTCAACTTAAATAAACACGGGGTCATAAAAAATGGCCCCGTATTTACAACATTACCAAATTGAATTAAGCATCCATAGTATCTAATGCTTTTTGGAAACGGTTCGCATGTGAACGTTCTGCTTTTGCTAATGTTTCGAACCAATCAGCAATTTCGTCAAAGCCTTCTTCACGAGCCGTCTTTGCCATACCTGGGTACATATCAGTGTACTCATGTGTTTCACCAGCGATGGCCGCTTTTAAATTATCAGAAGTTGAACCAATCGGTAAACCTGTTGCTGGATCGCCACTTTCTTCTAAATATTCTAAGTGTCCGTGCGCATGTCCCGTTTCACCTTCTGCAGTTGAACGGAATACAGTTGATACATCGTTATAGCCTTCTACGTCCGCTTTTGCTGCGAAATAAAGGTAACGACGATTTGCCTGAGACTCGCCTGCAAAAGCATCTTTGAGGCTTTGCTCTGTTTTACTTCCTTTTAAAGCCATGATATTTCTCCCCTAGCTGTTAAAGTAATCGTTATAATTTACAATATTTAGACTAATTCTAAACTAAATCAAAAATAGCCGAAGCCACCCAAACTGTCAACACTAAAACGGATTTTCATCAGAATATTCATAATTGACGGGATATACTGAGTAGGCTAACTTAGCCGCGCATTGACCTATATAAAAATAGCAGGGAACATATTTTGAGCAAGAAAAAAACCAGTAAAAAATCAACTAAAAAAACTGAAACGCTTGATTTTGAGCACTCAATGCTTGAATTAGAAACATTAGTTGAACGCATGGAACGCGGTGAACAGTCGCTCGAAGATTCATTGAAAGATTTTGAGCGCGGTATTGCCCTGACACGGGGCTGCCAAAAATCATTACAAGAAACTGAGCAAAAAATTCAACAGCTGATTGAAAAAAACGGCCACGACGAATTGGTGGACTTTGACGAAGAATGAGTCAAAAGCAATACAACCGGCGGAAGAATGAGTCGAAAAACAGTATAACTGACAGAAGAACAAATCAAAAACGAATAAAATAACTTAAAGAATTTGCCAATAAAGCAATCACAAAAAATGAACCTGCAAAATATCGAAAACCAAATCGAACAGTGGCGCCAATGCTCAGAAAACAACCTGGATAAGTGGCTACCTTCAGCAAAAATTAATCCTGCTCAACTCCATGAAGCCATGCGTTACTCTGTACTTAATGGTGGCAAACGCATACGCCCTATTTTAGTCTATGCTGCCGGCTTCGCCGTAGATGCTGATGAAAGGGCATTAGATGCGCCAGCCACTGCGATCGAATTTATTCATGCTTACTCGCTTATCCATGATGATCTGCCGGCGATGGATGATGACGATTTGCGTCGAGGCAAACCCACTTGCCATAAAGCATTTAACGAGGCACAAGCGATTCTCGCCGGTGATGCATTACAGTCACTCGCTTTCCACACTATCGCCCACGGCTTACCCAATAGTATTCCAGCAGAAAAGAAACTCGACATTCTGGATACACTGGCCATTGCAAGTGGATCACGTGGTATGGCCGGTGGCCAGGCAATTGATCTTGCCTCAGTGGGGAAATCACTCAATATTGCTGAACTCGAAGATATGCACGTACATAAAACAGGGGCATTAATCCGTGCTAGTGTGAAAATGGGGGCGCTTTGTCAGCCTAAAATCACCAGTGAACAACTTAAAAAGCTCGATCACTACGCTAAATGCATTGGCCTTGCCTTCCAAATTCAAGATGATATTTTAGATGTTACCAGCAACACTGAAACCCTGGGCAAAATGCAGGGCGCTGATATAGCGCTCAACAAACCCACCTACCCGGCACTTTTAGGGCTGGATGGTGCCCGGGAAATGGCAACTGAACTGCATAAAGATGCGCACGATAGTTTAACGATATTTGGTGATAGGGCTACGCCATTACGCTGGTTGGCCGACTATATCGTCAAGCGGGATTACTAAATTAAGATCAAGAGATATCAACGCAGAGCGCGCAGAGAATCCGTAAAGGAACGCAGAAGAAAATATTAAAGTTATTTCCAACGTTTCCCTTTGCCCCAAAGCGTTAGCCAAATATTTCCTTTGCGAAGCTCTGCGCTCTTTGCGACTTTGCGTTGAAATCTTTTGACCTTATCTTTTGACTTTATCCTCCGCTAAGCCCATGATCCACACTAATTATGACTGAAAAAAATACACAGCCCTTACTCCCACAAATTGATACCCCTTCACAAATGAAGAAATTGTCAGTGAGCGAGCTTTCGCGGCTTGCGGACGAGTTGCGCGAGTTTATTATTCAGTCAGTGAGCCAGTCTGGTGGCCACCTTTCATCCGGTCTAGGTACAGTTGAGCTCACCGTTGCGTTACATCATGTTTTTAATACCCCTGATGATCGCATCGTTTGGGATGTGGGTCATCAAAGCTATCCACATAAAATCCTGACAGAACGTCGCGATCAAATGTCGACCATCCGTACAAAAGGTGGCCTCAGTGGCTTCCCTCGGCGCGAAGAGAGCGCATACGACACCTTTGGCGTGGGCCACTCAAGCACGTCAATCGGTGCTGCTTTGGGCATGGCGATTGCGGCAAAACATCAGCATATCGACCGACGCGCGGTTGCCGTTATTGGTGACGGTGCACTTACGGCAGGTATGGCTTTTGAAGCCTTAAACCATGCCGGTGATCTCGATGCGAATTTACTTGTTATTCTCAATGACAACGATATGTCTATTTCGCCAAATGTGGGGGGCATGTCGAATTACCTGGCAAAAATCCTGTCTGGAAAAATGTATTCCAGTATGCGTGAGAGCAGTAAAAAAGTACTTGGTAAAATGCCCTCGGTTTGGGAGTTGGCACGTCGTGCTGAAGAACATGTAAAAGGTATGGTCATTCCCGGTACTTTATTTGAAGAGCTGGGTTTCAACTATATTGGGCCGATTGACGGCCATGATGTGGATACCCTGGTGAAAACTCTCAGTAATCTACGCAAACTTTCTGGCCCACAATTTCTGCATATTGTGACTAAAAAAGGCAAGGGCTATACACCGGCAGAAGAAAACCCCATTGCTTACCACGGTGTCAATAAATTCGATCCTGAAATTGGTATTATTAAAAAAACAACTAAAAGTGCGAGAGGCCCTACTTATACACAGGTATTTGGCTCATGGTTGTGTGACATGGCAAAAGCCGACGATAAGCTGGTGGCGATCACCCCTGCCATGCGTGAGGGTTCAGGCCTCGTTGAGTTTTCAGAGCAATTTCCGGAACGCTACTTTGATGTAGGGATAGCCGAACAACATGCTGTCACCGTTGCCGCCGGTATGGCATGTGATGGTTTGAAACCCGTTGTTGCCATCTACTCAACATTTTTACAACGCGCTTACGATCAACTCATTCATGATGTTGCATTGCAGAATTTACCGATATTATTCGCCATAGATCGCGCCGGTGTAGTGGGCCCGGATGGTGCCACCCATGCGGGTAGCTTTGATATCAGCTATTTACGCTGTATTCCCAATATGACCATTATGGCACCGAGTGATGAAAATGAATGCCGGCAAATGTTAACAACCGGCTTTCAGCTCAATAGCCCATCGACGGTACGCTATCCACGTGGTACAGGCCCTAATGTGGAAATCAACCCCGAATTAGATGCCCTGCCCGTTGGTAAAGGAAAAATTTGCCGTAAAGGTCAAAGCACAGCCCTTTTATCCTTTGGTAGTGTTTTGGCTGAAAGCCGCGAAGTCGCTGAAAAACTCAATGCCACACTGGTCGATATGCGTTTTATTAAACCGCTGGATGAAGGTTTATTGCTTAACATTGCCGACGAGCACGACGTCATTATTACCCTTGAAGATAACGCGGTCATGGGCGGCGCAGGCAGTGCCGTGAATGAGTATCTGCTCAAGCAACAGTGCCCAAATCGCGTCCTTAATTTGGGTTTGCCCGATATATTTATGGAACACGCAAGCCGCGAACAGCTTCTCGATGATGCAGGATTATCCACTTCTGGTATACTGCGCGCCATTGAAGACTTTCTGGATACAGAAGAACTTGCAAAACATGCCACACTCGCTTAAATTCCCAACCTGATTACTCAAGTATTATGACAAAACGATATACAATGAAAATCCTTTTGGATTTTGCCGCCGCTCACCTCCTTCGCAACTATGAAGGTGTATGCAATCGTCTACACGGCCACAACTGGAAAGTTGAAGTGATGGTGGTTGCAACAAAGCTCGACGATGTCGGCATGGGCATGGATTTTAAAGTCATAAAAGACGCAACCCGGGAACTCATTGGAAAACTGGATCATCGTAACCTTAACGATATCCCACCCTTCGATAAGATTAATCCGACAGCTGAAAATATTTCAGAATATTTATACAGCGAGTTATCTAAGACATTAAATGTCGATGGCATCAAAGTAAGTGCTGTGACCTTATGGGAAACAGACCGCGCCAGTGTTACTTACACTGAAGATTAATCTTCAGTGTCAAAAAAATTGGAAATAAAAGTATGAGTAAAGAAAACACAGCCCCAATGGAAGACGTACAAAGCAGTCAGGACACGCGTCAGATTCCTATTAATAAAGTTGGAATAAAAGATATCCGTCACCCTGTTCGTGTTTCAGATCGTACCGGTGGCGAACAACATACTATTGCCAATTTTAATATGTATGTAAACCTGCCGCATAACTTTAAAGGCACGCACATGTCGCGCTTTGTGGAAATATTAAATAACCATGAGCGTGAAATATCTGTAAAGTCATTTAAAGAAATGATGGTGGAAATGACAGAACGCCTTGAGGCTGATTCCGGTCATATAGAAATGAATTTTCCATATTTCGTTAATAAAACGGCACCAGAATCAAAAGTGCAAAGCTTAATGGATTATGACGTGACTTTTATTGGTGACTTTATCAGTGGTGACAACCAGTTTACCCTGAAGGTTCTTGTGCCGGTTACCAGTCTGTGTCCTTGCTCCAAAAAGATTTCAGACTATGGTGCCCATAATCAGCGTTCACACGTTACAGTCACAGCAAAACTTAATGACTTTATGTGGATTGAAGAAATCATTGATCTGGTTGAACAGGAAGCCTCTTGTGAGCTATATGGTTTATTAAAACGTCCTGATGAAAAAGCAATTACAGAACGCGCCTATGATAATCCAAAGTTTGTAGAAGACATGGTCAGAGATGTAGCTGCACGTTTAAATGCTGAAGATAGGATTATCTCTTATATTGCTGAATCAGAAAATTTTGAATCCATTCATAATCACTCAGCCTATGCATTGATTGAAAAAGATAAAACAAACGATTAATAGCGTTATAATCTTTAATAAAAAAAGCGCGCGTTATCAAATAACGCGCGCTTTTTTTATGCCTGATATTATCACTGATGAATCTTATAATGAGCACCACTATTCTGACTCATATCTATTTTCACCCTCTTCTTTGACCAGCCGCGTTCAAAGTCATGCGCTTCAACAAAAATAATTTTTTTATCTTTAGGGATATCAAAGCCACTTAAGGAACGGGTAAAAGGTTGTTCATTAACATGAGGATGATAAAGGATGCGATTCGCTAAGACATTGCCTTGCTCATCAACTAAACGCCAGCCATCGGCATAATGTTTCCAGCCCGTGTCAGCATGCTTTAAGGTAACATCAGCACGCCACGAACCTGAGTTATTCGTCAAAACAACATCAACAATGTCTATTTCGCTGGCAAAAGTTGTTGTTGAAAATAACAGAGCAAAAACCATTAATAATTTCATAACTAAAACTATCCTCTGTAAAAGTTAATTAACAAAATAATAAATAAGCTGTAGTCCGATAAAAGCATAAACACCCGCGATCAAATCATCCAGCATAATACCAAAGCCACCTCTGACTTTTTGATCAGCAAGATTAATGGGCCAGGGCTTCCATATATCAAATAGTCGAAATAAAATAAAACCAATAATAATCCACACCCAACCCGCTGGTGCCAGTAACATAGTGAGCCAGTAGCCTAAAAACTCATCCCAAACGATGGCTGGATCATCATGCCCACCTAATGCCTTTGATGTTTTGTCACAGAGCACGATGCCCACTAACGAACCCACGAGTAATACAGCGATATAACCCCACAATGGAAGCGTTGCTAAAGGAATATAAAGAAGAACGGCAACTAAAGTCCCCATAGTACCGGGTGCAAAAGGCGATAAACCACTGCCCAAGCCTAAGCTGAGAAAATGGACAGGATGAAAAATAATATCTCCTGGCTTAGTCATAATTGAAACCATAATAATTTTTGTTAATCGTTAAAATGTTGATAACCTATTTCTTCAATATCAATAACTTTATCATCTTGAATACATCTTACACCTGATGTTTCTTCTATTTCACCAATACAGCTCACTGAAATATTTTTATCTTTTATTATGGCTTCAAATTCGTTTTGTTTATTTAGAGGTATTGTAAAACAAAGCTCATAATCATCGCCACCGGATAAAATTAGAGGCGTTATCAGCGCCTCATCGGTTAAATTCAGGTTGAATTCTTCTGAACGAGGTATGTCTGCAAAATTTATTCTGGCACCAACACTACTTCGTTCTGTAATATGCCCAAGATCAGCAAGTAGTCCATCTGAAATATCAATACATGAGCTTGCATAATCTCTTAACAATAAACCCAGTTCAATTCTTGCTGTCGGTCTGTTTAAACGTTCTTTTAAATAAGCAATGCTTTCTTTTTGTAATAAACACTGCCCATCCCACTGTACTAAGGCTAAAGCAGCATCTCCGAGGGTACCTGAAACATAAACCTTATCGCCAACTTTAGCCTTGTGGCGCGTTAACGCTTTCCCCGTTGCGACAAAGCCATTAATCGTAATTGAAATCGTCAATGGCCCGTTAGTCGTATCGCCACCAACAAGCTGGACATTATATTCTTTTGCCAGCTTCGATAAGCTTTCACTAAACGCTTTTAACCACGCATCATCGGCATCGGGTAAGCTAATGGCAAGCGTAAACCAAGCGGGTTCTGCTCCCATTGCCGCCATATCACTTAAATTAACAGCCAGCGCTTTATAGGCAATATCTTGTGGGGATGTTTCTAAGGGAAAGTGCACCCCTGCAACAAGGGTGTCAACAGACTGGACTAACTCGTGCTGTTCGGGAACCTTGAGTATCGCGGCATCATCGCCAATACCGAGAATAACATCAGCACGGGATTCTTTGCAGGTAAAATAGTGCCGGATGATGTCAAATTCAGACGGCATAAACGAATTCTTATTGGCCTTTTTTAGCCGCAACTTCTAGTTGGCGTAATTTTTCAGCCAGCTTATCCATCGTGCCATTAACAAAGCGATAGGCTTCTTCTGCACCAAATGTTTTGGTTAGCTCAATCGCTTCATTAATCACGACACGATAAGGAATATCAATTCGATTTTTTAATTCAAAACAACCTAAACGTAGAATGGCTTTTTCAACAATGTCCACTTCTTTAAAAGGACGTTCTGACAAGGACGTAATTTCAGCATCAAGTTCTTCAATCGAGCCGGTGATACCTAATAATAATTCTTTAAAATAAGGACGATCAAATTTTCGTGAATTATGTTCAATCAAAAATTGCTGCTCAATGGCAGCAGGTGCATTACCCGATACCTGCCATTCATATAAAGCCTGAATAGCATAACGACGAGCACGGGTACGATCACTGGCTATTGACACAAATAAGCTCCAGACTTAACCAATATTCTTTAACAAGTTAACCATCTCAATTGAAGATAGTGCAGCTTCTTCACCCTTATTACCGGCTTTCGTTCCGGCCCGTTCAATCGCCTGTTCAATGCTATCAACGGTTAACACACCAAAAGCAACAGGGATTTCGTATTGCATCATACTTGCTGCCATACCTTTAACTGCTTCGCCGGCAACATATTCAAAATGAGGTGTGCCACCACGAATAACTGCGCCTAAAGTAATTATCGCATCGTATTTCTTACTCGAGGCCATTTTTTTAACCGCGAGTGGAATTTCAAAAGCGCCGGGAACATAAACCACTTCTAAATCAGCTTCATTTGCACCATGACGTTTCAAACAGTCAAGCGCACCGTTTAATAAATTTTCAACAACAAAACTGTTCCAACGGGTAATAACGATGCCAAAGCGTGAACCTTTAACAACCATATCACCTTCAATTTTTTTAATATTATCCATCATTTAAGTCCTAACTAAAAAATAATTTTATTTATATCATTTCAAAATTTCTGACGTCTTCACTGGCAAGGCAAATGTGAGCGAAAAAGCGGAATGCACACGAAGTGCATGAGCATTTTGAGCAAACATTTAACGCCGCCAGAGGAAACGTCAGGAATTTTGGTCGTAAACGTATTCAGTTACTTCTAATCCAAAACCAGACAACGCATGTAATTTTTTTGGCGCGCTCATTACACGCATCTTACGCACACCCAGGTCGGTTAATATTTGTGCGCCAATACCATAGGTTTTTAAGTCCTCACCTTGCGAGATTTCTGTATGTTCTTCGCCTTTATCATGCTTGTCATAATGTTTAATCATATTCACAAGCATATTTGATTCTTCAACAAGACGTAAAATAATAATGACGCCTTCACCTTCATCTGAAACGCGCTTCATCACATCACGTAATGGCCAACCACAATCTTCGCGTTGACTACCAAAAATATCGCACATACTATTTTCAACATGAACACGTACCATGGTTGGCTTTTCAGGTTCAGGCTTACCCTTTACTAAAGCCAAGTGAACCTGACCATCAGTAACATTGCGGTAAGCATGTAGTTTAAAGTCACCCACTTCTGTTGGCATATTACACTCAGCGGCACGCTCAACGGTCTTTTCATTTTGTAAACGGTACTCAATTAAATCTGCAATGGTACCAATTTTTAAACCATGTTCTTTCGCAAAAATTTCCAGATCAGGACGACGCGCCATGCTGCCATCTTCTTTTAATATTTCAACAATAACAGAGGCTGGTTCTCTGCCGGCAAGGCGCGCAATATCACAACCTGCCTCGGTATGGCCTGCGCGCGTTAGTACACCACCTGGCTGCGCCATTAAAGGAAAAATATGTCCTGGCTGTACAATATTTTTTGCTGTGGCATCTTCTGCAACAGCGGCCTGAACAGTGACCGCACGATCACTCGCGGATATACCGGTTGTCACACCCTCCGCGGCTTCGATACTAACGGTAAAGTTGGTTGCAAAAAATTCATTATTATCTTCAACCATTAATGGTAACTTTAAACGTTCACAACGCTCTTTCGTTAAAGTCAGGCAAATTAAGCCGCGACCATTTTTTGCCATAAAATTAATATCTTCTGCTTTGACGCAGTCCGCAGCAATAATCAGATCACCTTCATTTTCGCGATCTTCATCATCCATAAGGATAACCATTTTACCGGCAGCAATATCTTCAATAATTTCTTTTGTGCTATTTATAGCCATAATTTTTTCTTCTATTTAATTGCTACTTTATAAAACCATGTTCACTTAACATGTCCATACTAATACCTGATGTTTTCACATCAGCAGCCTTATCACCTAAAATTAATCGTTCAAGGTAACGCGCGATAATATCAACTTCCAGGTTAACTTCTGTTGCAACTTTAAACTGCGCCATTGTTGTTTCTTGTAATGTGTGGGGCACAATGTTTAATTCAAATACGGCACCTTTAACGGCATTTACCGTCAAACTAATACCATCGACACAGACTGAACCTTTTTCGGCTATATACTTTGCCATATCATCTGGTGTTTGAATATGAAAACGTACAGAGCGTCCATCATCAAAACGTTCGATAACTTTGCCAATACCATCAACATGTCCACTAACAAGATGACCACCTAATCGTGTTGAAGGTGTAATGGCTTTTTCCAGGTTAGCTTTAGTACCGACCGCTAGTGATTTAAATGTCGTGACGGATAATGTCTCGCCCGAAACATCTGCCCAAAAACCATCGCCGGGCAATTCAATCACCGTTAAACAAACCCCATTAACGGCAATACTGTCACCGAGTTGAACATCGGCCAAATCCAGTTTATGGGTTAATACACGAATACGCGCATCATTACCTTTTGCTTCGATGGCCGCAATTTCACCAACGGATTGTATAATTCCTGTAAACATAGTTATCTACTGCTTTCCAAAACCTGCCGTCATTGCGAAGGAACAAAGTAACTGCGGCAATCTCAACAATCAACTGTTGAGATTTGAGATTGCCGCGTCAAAATTGAAATGTAATTTCAATTTATCCTCACAATGACAAGACTTTAAATTATTAATCAGGACAACAAACTTTTGCCGTTATCCGAATATCTTTTCCAATAACTCTTTGCTCCGTTATTTCAAGCTCAATTTTATCCTGCATGGTTTCTAAGCCAGGTAGCGCAAATAAACCACGTGCATCATTGCCCATTAAAACGGGGGCCATGTAAATAATGATTTCATCAATCAAACCCGCTTGTAACATCGCACCACTTAAGGTCGCGCCCGTTTCAAGTAAGACATCATTAATTTCCATGTCACTTAACTGCTGCAACACCGACGTTAAATCAACACTGGTATTACAGTATGGCATTATGTGAACATCCGCCCCCGCCTCTGTTAATGCTTGCGTAATAGCTTTATCTGCACTACAGGTCATTAAAACGGTTCGACCCGCTTGTTTTAACATTTTTGCATCGGTTGGCATACTTAAATTGGTATCAACCACAACCCGAAGTGGCTGGCTATCAACATCTTGCAAACGCACTGTCATAGATGGGTTATCAGCAAGTACTGTTCCGACGCCTGTTAAAATAGCCGAGCTCTTCACACGTAATCGTTGTACATCTTCACGTGCTGCTGCTGAAGTTATCCACTTACTTTCACCCGATGCCATTGCCGTTCTGCCATCTAAACTCATCGCTAATTTGCAGCGAACATAAGGTAAGCGTTTTTGCATACGCTTTATAAAACCTAAATTTAATGCTTTTGCCTGTTCTTCTAACAAGCCTTGTTCAACAACAATACCCGCCGCTTCTAATTGCTTTAAACCTTTGCCTGCAACTTTCACGTGTGGATCAATCATTGCTGCGACAACACGTTTTACTTTTGCTTTAATTAATGCATCACTACACGGTGGTGTTTTGCCATGGTGACAACATGGCTCTAAGGTGACATAAGCGGTTGCACCTTCAGCTTTACTACCTGCTTGTTTTAGAGCATTGACTTCTGCATGTGCTTCACCGGCCTTTTCATGCCAGCCTTCACCAACGATCTCATTATCTTTGACTAAAACACAACCCACATTAGGATTAGGAGCAGTGTGATAAATACCTTTTTTTGCCAGTTGCAAAGCGCGTGACATAAATTGATGATCTGCTGCCGAGAATGACACCTTTAGTCTTCCTCTGGCAATAATGACTTTTGTTGTCGCTTTTCTTCAGGCGATGGACTTTGTTTAAGTTTTTCAATTTCTTCTTCAAACGCACTCACATCTTCAAAACTTCTGTAAACAGATGCAAAGCGGACATAAGCCACTTGATCTAAATCACGTAGCTCATCCATCACAAAACTACCAACCTGATCAGCTGCGACTTCGCGATCACCTGTTGCCCGCATTCGCTTGGTAATATGCACAATCGCTTGCTCAATAGTATCGGTACCAACAGGACGCTTTTCTAATGCCCGTTGAATACCTAAACGAAGTTTATCTTCGTTAAACGGTTCACGCTGCCCACCTTGTTTAATAATATGTGGCATAACTAACTCAGCCGATTCAAAGGTGGTAAAGCGTTCACCGCATGATTGACATTCACGCCGGCGCCTGACCATTGCACCTTCATTCGCCAGTCTCGAATCTATAACTTTAGTATCATCAGCGCTGCAAAAAGGACAATGCATAAACTATTTATAAACAGGATTCTTTTTGCAAATATCGAGTGCTTTCGCTTTTACTTCATTAATGACTTTTTCATCTCCGTTTGCATCAATGATGTCACACATCCAGCCCGCTAAATCACGACAATCTTGTTCATCAAAGCCACGGCTTGTCACAGCAGGCGTTCCTACACGAATACCACTTGTTACAAATGGAGACTGAGGATCATTCGGAACCGAGTTCATATTAATGGTAATGTTTGCCTCACCTAACCAGGCATCAACCGCTTTACCGGTTAAGCCTTTTGCAATGAAGCTCACTAAAAACAAGTGATCATCGGTTCCACCTGAAACGACGTCATAACCGCGTTCAATAAAAACATTTGCCATTGCCTTGGCATTTTTCACAACTTGTGTTTGATATTCTTTAAACTCAGGCTGAAGTGCTTCTTTAAAGGCAACCGCTTTTGCCGCAATAACATGCATTAAAGGACCGCCCTGTGTGCCAGGGAAAATCATTGAGCTTAACTTTTTCTCAATTTCTGGATTCGCTTTGGCCAATATGATGCCGCCACGAGGGCCACGTAATGTTTTGTGTGTTGTTGAGGTTGTCACATCAGCAATACCAACAGGGCTTGGATAAACGCCTGCCGCAATCAAACCGGCAACGTGTGCCATATCAACCATTAAGTATGCACCAACGCTATCTGCGATATCACGGAAGCGTTGCCAGTCAACCACCCGGGAATACGCAGAGAAACCTGCAATAATCATTTTAGGTTTATGTTCTTTTGCCAGAGCTTCAACCTGATCATAATCAATCTCACCTGTTTCTTCGTTCAGACCGTATTGAATAGCATTAAACAGCTTACCCGAAAAACTCACTTTAGAGCCGTGGGTTAAATGACCACCGTGCGCAAGACTCATCCCCAGTACGGTGTCCCCTGCTTGTAATAATGCAAAATAGACCGCCGCATTGGCCTGTGAACCTGAATGCGGTTGCACATTGGCATAGTCCGCGCCAAATAATTCTTTTACCCGATCTATCGCTAGCTGCTCAGCGATATCAACATATTCACAACCACCGTAGTAGCGTTTGCCGGGATAACCTTCAGCATACTTATTGGTTAAACCTGAGCCTTGTGCTTCCATCACCCGTGGGCTGGCATAATTCTCTGATGCAATTAACTCAATGTGCTCTTCCTGACGAATTTCTTCATTTTTAATCGCCTGCGCTAATTCGTCATCAAAACCTGCAATGGTCATGTCTTTGTTGAACATGCTTATCCCCTAGATAATTTCTTTTAAAATCAATACGTTATTAAGCAAAAAATCTGGCCAGGCTCCATACCCGGAAATGATTTTAAGCTCTTGAAAAAGGTCGCTAATACTAACCGATATCCCGCAAAAATGCATTGCAAGTTGCTGATTTTGCTTGGAAAGAATTAAGCCTTAAAATTAAAAAACCCCACCAAAAGGCAGGGTCCAAATATATAACTTCGACGTTTAAGTGTTAATTATTCATCCACATAATTTCCACCTACACCGGTAGTTAAAGCTTCTTCAATCGCTGTTGGTGCACACATAATAGATGCAAAGCTATTGCTGCCCATCATTGATAAATCAGGAAAATTGATTGCGATACGAAATTCAGCCGGTAATGCATAAACAATTCCCTTTGACACAACAACTTCATAAGGGAGATGTCCGGTTGATTTTAACTTCTTAAAATCTATTTTACCCATAATGTATTTATCACCACTGCAATCAACATTATCCGGGCCCGACATGGCAACACCAATAACGGTTTCATCTTTATCTGGCAGATCAATACGATAAACTTTCTTAACCCCACCTTCATTATTTCCAGCCAGTGCGGCTTCAACTTTATCCAGGGCAATTTTCTGGTTACCGTAATCTGCGAGCGCTAAACGATCATCAAAATACGGCATTAACCATTTGTATTGATAGTCACGTAACCCCTTTACTGTCACACCCTCATCCGGGCCAAACTCACCCTGGTCACCCAGAGCATTTTTTAATGCACTTGTCACAGCAGATAAATCGCCTTTCATTCGATAAGCATGCGACATGTAGGTTGGATTAGTAAAAGCGACCTGAACCTCATCGTCAGACTTTGTCACCGTAACACGTTGCGCAGCACCAAAGGCGCCAAAATCTGAGTCAGCTGCATTCGCTTTTAAAGCGGCATTCGTTACGATTAAAACCGTTGCTGTATCATAAGGCGAATACTCCCCGACGACATCAAAACCCGCTTTTAATAATTTAACTTTTGTTTGTGTAACAACCGAGGCAACATCACCTGATTTTTTCTCTGCTAAGATAAATGACTTAAACGCTTTGTCTGCCGCTATACCTGTGACAGCATAGAGTAAGCTTATCCCAACCAGTAAACTTTTAATTAACTTCATAGAATCACACCCTCGAATTATTTTTATTGAATATAAAGCAAATAAATAGTTAGACCATTAATTCTAGCCTGATAGTACGCGTTGAATGGAGTTACTACAACCTGAGAAATAGTTTGCTCTTTTTATTATTATACTCACCTCTCTTCCTTATAATGAAGAGAGGTAAGAGAGCAAAACGCTGATTAATGATTAGCTTTAAAACGGCAAACTTACATAAATAATGTAATGTCTGAATCGCCAGCAAACTCAAAGAATAATGCTGCACCACCAAATTCAACATCATCAACAAATTCTTTTGGATTTAGATCGAATAAATCAACCGTCATTTGGCATGCAATCATGCGTACTTCCGCTTCCTGGCATAAATCACGCAACTCTTCCAGGCTGGCAACACCTTTGGACTTCATTTTATTTTTCATCATCATTGTCATCATGCTCTGCATACCAGGAATCGCAGTGCCGATAACAGGGAACCATTTATCCATGGCCATGGGCATGGGCATGCCGGGATTACCTAACGGACTAACTTGTACATCCATTTTTTTCTTAAGAAGTTGCAGGCCATAAAATGTAAAGAAAATCTCGACTTCATAGCCAAGTGCTGCTGCGGTAGATGCAAGAATAAAGGGAGGATAACCCCAGTCTAGTGTGCCTTTTGTGGCGATGATAGCTAATTTTTTTTCACTCATACTCGACTCCGTAATCAATGATAATTTTACAATAAATAATATCAGAGATATTGTATGCCTTTGCTTCAGAGTTCAGTACGTTTAGGTACATAAAGAAGATTAATTGCTAGCCAAAATCTTTACGCACTTTCCCTTTTCCCTCGCTGACGAGATGCAGCGTATGTTTGCAGACTAAATGAATTTTTCCACGTGCTAACTGAATACAGCGTTTATGCTCAAAGTCCTTAAGAATGCGGCTAATCATTTCGCGCGTTGTCCCTAGCTCATCGGCAACATCATTATGAGTTACCTGAATAGGGCGACCACAAGAACGATCAAACTGCTCGTTCAACCAACAAGCCACTCTAAGGTCAAGACGATCAAAAGCAAAGCCGGCAATTAAATCGGCCATAAGCGATAATCGACCAGTTAAGGTTCGCAACACGTAATTTCTAAAGCTACTTGATTCATCAAGGCCTTTTTTAAACGCCGCGCGCGAGATACTCAGACCACGCACTGGCTTTTCCGAACGGGCAATAATAGGGTACTGAATACCATCAACGAGGCTATTGAGGTTATGGATGCATAATTGCCCCGGTTCGACTCGATAAAGTGTTACCTCTCGACCTTCACTTGATTCTTTAAAAACACGAATACAGCCTTCAACAATCAACATGAAATGTTCACAAACCATGCCTTCATGAAACAAAATCGTCTTAGGATCGAAGTTATGCAGTTTTGCACTCGCCAACATATCCCAACAATCAGCATCAGCATTACCTGTTAAATCAGGATAATCTGACAACAAGCTTTTTAACTCAGAAAAATCTTTTTCCAAGTGGACAGGCTCAAGGGGGGTCACAAGATTCATTTCTTCACTATCCTACTAATTAGAATGTTTAGTGTGCCTTAACTTACCTTAGATATACAATAAAAATAAACCCCGAGACTTAAAAGAATTAGGATTTTATTTTATATTCAGTATGAAAACCGCTCTGCTACATGAATAACGTGATGTCAGAATCACCAGCAAACTCAAAGAACAATGCCGCACCGCCAAACTCAATACCATCAACGAAATCTTTTGGGTCCATATCAAATAAATCAACCGTCATTTGGCATGCAATCATGCGTACTTCCGCTTCCTGACATAGATCACGCAACTCTTCCAGGCTGGCAACACCTTTGGACTTCATTTTGTTTTTCATCATCATGGTCATCATACTCTGCATACCGGGAATCGCAGTGCCGATAACAGGGAACCATTTATCCATCGCCATGGGCATAGGCATGCCGGGATTACCTAACGGACTAACTTGTACATCCATTTTTCTTTTTAGCAGCTGTAAACCATAAAACGTAAAGAAAATCTCGACTTCATAGCCAAGTGCTGATGCGGTCGACGCGAGGATGAAAGGAGGATACCCCCAGTCCAGTGTGCCTTTTGTGGCGATAATTGCTAATTTTTTTTCAGACATGATATTCACCTCATGAAATTGTAAGGATCCAACCTCATACCCAGATGTGTAAGAGTATTTTTCTCGCTTTTCGTTCCCTTAAAAGCAAAAAAAGCCAGCTAAACGTTTGTTTAACTGGCTTCTCGTCAAAACTATATTTAGTTTTTCTTCATTAAAAAGACGAATTTTCCGCCTTCTTCTTTTGACTCTTGAAGCGTGTTACCTGTTTGTTTGGCAAAAGCTTCAAAATCCTTAACCGCACCCGGGTCTGTTGCAATAATATGCAGTACTTGTCCTGCGTCCATACCCGCTAATGCTTTCTTAGCACGTAAAATTGGAAGTGGGCAGTTTAAACCGCTTGCGTCGAGTTCTTGATCGAAATCAGCCATTGATCTCTCCTGAATTAAAAAGTTAAAAATATAGTTAAATTTTATTGCTGAGCGTATTAGCAAACAATCTATTACTTATATGCCATGTAGTGCCAGAACACAACAAAATATCACGGATTCATGAGAATTGTACGGGATTCACCCTCAAATACAAAGTAATATATATAGTATAAATAGAAAAATAAAGATAGTTTTTACCCTCACCAATTATCAAATACGATGTATTATTAAAAGTGAACCCTTTATGCTATTCACGGTCTTTAACAGTAAATTTAACGAGATAATTACCAGCCACCTATGATTCCCCCTTATTTTCGTCGCTTAGCCATTTTATTCTCTCTTATTAGCCTCAGCACGATGAGCTCTGCGAATAACATTGTTTTACCCGATATTGGCGACAACGCTGGGGCTATATCGCCAGCAGAGGAGTATCGTACAGGTGAGGCCGTCATTCGAAGTATTCGTCAGTCAGGAGGTATCCTTGATGATCCTCTTATTCAGGAGTACTTAAATGAACTGGGTTATCGTATTGTCGCCCCATCAGAAACCCTGCAGCCATTTCATTTTTTTCTTATAAAAGACGGCTCAATTAACGCTTTTGCCTTACCTGGCGGCTTTATCGGCATAAATGCGGGGCTTATCTTAGCAACAAATTCAGAAAGCGAGCTTGCAGGCGTCATGGCTCATGAAGTTGCCCATGTCACTCAACGCCATTTTGCCAGACGATATGAGCAAGGCAGTAACAGCTTGCCCATTTTTGCCGCGATTATTGCCGCCTTTATTCTTGGGAAAGAAGACAGCAATATCGGCAATGCCGCCCTTGCATCAGCACTTGGTGGGACAGCGCAAAACCAAATTAACTTTACCCGCGCAAATGAAAAAGAAGCCGATCGAATTGGGATTGAGTTATTAATTAACGCTGAATTCAACCCTCATGGCATGCCTGCCTTTTTTGAGACACTCGATAAAAAGTCGCGTAATTATGGTAACAACATTCCAGAATTCTTGCGTACCCACCCCGTCACGCCTTCACGCATATCGGACTCCAAGCACCGTGCCAGCCGTTATCCAAATAAATTAAGCATCGATTCAACGGCTTACCACCTATTACGAACGCGTATCGAAGTACTTTCAAGCAATGACAATGCAAAACTCCTTAGCAAGTATGACAATGAGTTAAAACAGGGCAGTTACCAAAATCAAAACGCAGCGCGCTATGGCTACGCACTGGCTTTACTCGCAAACAAAAAATATGCCCAGGCCCAACAACAAACTCAAATATTACTCGAAGAAAATTCCGGGCAAATCACCTTTAATATTTTAAAAGCCCAAATTGAAACTGAAGCAAAACAATATCCCGCGGCCATAGAAACCTTTCAAAAGCTTTTGCAAGTTTACCCAGGTAACAAAACCGTAAACCTTTTTTATGCTCAAACACTACTGCAAGCAAATAAATTAACAGACGCCCACCGTGTTTTACAAACTCAAATTGCGCAAGACACAAAAACACCTGAATACTACCGCTTATTGGCAGAGACACAGGCAAAACTGAATGATCCGGTTAACAGCCATTATGCTCTCGCAGAATATCACTATTTATTAGGGCAGACTCACGAAGCAATTAAGCAACTGGAAATTGCACTGAAGGCACCGAAAATAAATTTTTATCTCACCAGTCGAATAGAAGCGCGCCTCAAAGAATTCAAAAGTGAAATGCTACAACTTAGCGGCAAGGAAAAACATTAGATGAGTAAAAATCCCCCACTTTAGCTTAGTATATAAGCATTTTCTTAATAACATAAACACCTTACTAAATGCTTGCGATCTATTTTTACTTCTGTATGCTATGTACCAAGTAGTGTGTAACAGCGATATTTTATGCTCTGCCGGCTTAATGCTTCATGAGCATAAACCCAAAAAAAATAATATTCTTATAAAAAATTGTTCAACGAGGAGGAGATCATGCGGAAACCCGCCAAATTCCTAACTACAGCAAGTGCAATATTTATGCTTTTAGGCGCAGCAGCTTTGACCCCTACAGTCGCAATGGCAGTAGATGCAGAGCTAGCAGCTGAAGGTAAAAAAATTGCAACGGATCGTAAAAAAGGTAACTGTTTTACTTGTCATGCTTACACAGGTGCACACCTTGCAGGCAACATCGGCCCAGCACTAAATGGCGTTAGCAAGCGTAAATCTCGTAAAGAAATTTATGACCAGATTTGGGATGCGACTAAAGCAAATCCAAACTCTTCAATGCCTCCATTCGGCAAATATGAAGTACTCAGCGCAAAAGAAGTTGATGCCGTTACTGAGTGGGTATTAACCCTCTGATTCATTAAACCGAATAATAAAAACTGGAGAAGAAAATAATGCAACGTAGAACATTCATGAAAGGCACACTTGCAGTCAGCAGTGTTGCAGTTGCTGTCAGCGCGGGTTTATTAAGCCCGAGCGCAGTCTTAGCTGCATGGCCTAAATCAGCTTTCGGCGCAAAGTCTGTCACTGATGCGTTAAGTGGGTTGGGCGTCAGCACAACTGCACCCAGCGGTGACATTCAAATTAAAGCCCCTGATATTGCGGAAAACGGGGCGGTTGTTCCCGTCACGGTGAAAACCTCAATTGCCGGTGCAACGTCAGTGAGCATCTTAGTTGAAAAAAATGGCAGCCCGTTAACGGCGAACTTCAACTTAAAAGGGTCGGCGCAAGGCTTCGTGGCAACACGTATCAAAATGCAGAAAACATCAGCAGTTATCGCCGTTGTTAAAGCAGGCGGTAAAGCCTACAGCGCACGTAAAGAAGTCAAAGTTACCATCGGTGGCTGTGGCGGTTAATCCCCCTTTTTAGGAGAAATTTATTATGGCTAAGAAATCAATTCGTTTACGTGCTTCTAATAAGGGCGGTGTTGCAACCGTTAAGGCGTTAATCACGCACCCTATGGAAACAGGTCTTCGTAAAAACAAAAAAACGGGCAAGAAAGTCCCTGCACACTTTATCCAAACAGTGAGTGGTAAGCACAACGGTCAGGAAGTTGTGTTAGCTGAGTGGTCGGGTGCTGTTTCTAAAAACCCTTATTTATCTTTTCAGTTCGCAGGCGCTAAAAAAGGCGATGCAGTGGAATTAACATGGAAAGATAACAAAGGCGGTTCTGAAACTGCGGCGACTAAAGTTCGTTAATAACAATTAAAACAGTCAATCCTTAATCATTGAGAATGACAGGAGCTATTAAAATGAAAAAAATGATCATAGCAGCAACGGCTTTAGTCATCGGCTTAGCACCGATGATGGCTGGCGCTTCTCCATCAGAGGATCTTAAGAAGTTTCGTGCTTACTTCTTAAAAATGAATCCTGGAGTCAAAATGCAAGACTATGCAAACGGTATCTACGCGTTAGATGAAAACCGTCGTGCAGAATGGGAAAATATTGAAGAATTCCCTCCATATGAAGATGGTATCGATGCCGGTGCTGCACTCTTCAAAAAATATAAAGTTGCTAAATGCTTTAAAAAAGGTGGAAAAGGCATTCGTCAAAACTACCCCTACTTTGATGCAAAAGCAGGTAAAGTTCGTACTTTAGAAGGCGACTTAATGGCTTGTATCAAAAAGAACGGCTTTAACCCTAAGAAAGAAAAGTTAAAGTTTGGTAAAGGTAAGTTCGCAGGTATTGCAGCTTATATGACAAGCACTTCAAAAGGCAAAAAGTTCAATGTAAAAATTGACTCAAGCAAAAAATCAATGGCAATTTATAACCAGGGCAAGCAGCACTTCTATGCTAAACGTGGTCAATTAAACTTTTCTTGTGCTGATTGTCACGTTTATAACCATGGCATGATGGCGCGTGGTAACTTACTTAGCCCTGCGCTAGGTCATGTTTCTCACTTCCCAGTGTGGCGTCGTAAATGGGCTAAGAAAACCGCAGGTAAAAAAGGTAAAACCGGTCCTTTCGATGGTTTTGGTACAATCCAACGTCGTTATGGCGGTTGTAACAAGCAAGTACGTGCTAAACCTTTAAAAGCTAAAGGTAAACAGCATCCAGAGTACGTTGCTCTTGAGTATTTCCATACTTACATGAGTAACGGTATCAAAGTTAATGGTCCAGCTGTTCGTCAGTAAGCTGCATTAAATTTGATTAAGAAAGCCCAGCATATGCTGGGCTTTTTTTATGTCTCCTTTCTGAGCCATAAACAGGTTGTTCAATAAAGAACATTAACCCTACAAGTAATATTGATATTGTTTTATAAAGTCATTACATGTAAAGTGTGATGTATCGCCCAATTTTATTTAATGTTTGTTGTACTATAAAGCAAATAAATAATAACAATAATAATATGGATATGTGTATGGGTTTCACAAAAGTGAATAAGGTCATTCTAGCCTGCTCTTTTTTCACATTATTTAGTCCAATGATATCTCTGGCATCCGATAATAATGTTCTTAAAGTCGGGGTACGCGCTATCTTCGGTATTGCTGAAGCAGAAAAACAGTGGTCAAAAACTATTGATGTTTTAAACCGCCAAATAAAAACACATCGCTTTAAATTAGAGCCTATCCTGGGCTTCCAGGAGATGAGAATTGCGGTAGAAAGTAAAAAAATTGATTTTATTTTAACAAACCCACTCGCCTATACCGAACTAAGTAAACAGTCAGGTATTACCCGGCTTTTAACCTTAAATAAAAAACAACCCAATGGAATTGCTTCAACCGAATTTTCTTCCGCTATTTTTACCCGTTCTGACAGAGATGATATTAATTATTTAAAAGACGCGAAGAACAAAAGTATTATCGGTGTACACCAGGAAGCTTTTGGAGGCTGGCGCATGGCATTACGTGAATTCATCCATAACGACATTGATATCCACAAATATGCCAGCAAAGTTATATACACATCTGATAATACACATAATTCGGTTATCAACGCCGTTCTAAATGGAAACGCTGATATTGGCGTGGTTCGTACAGGTATTATTGAACTGTTAGCCGCACAAGGAAAAATAAAATTAACGGATATCAAAGTATTGAACCTACAAAAAGATAGCCTGCCGGCGTTACATAGCACCCAACTTTATCCGGAATGGCCTTTTGCTGTCATGCCCCATATCTCAAGTGAGATATCAGGTAAAGTATTCCATAGTTTGTTAAGTATTAAACCGACATCAGCTGCCGCAATATCCGGAAAATACTTTAATTGGACGGCTCCATTAGATTATAGTGAAGTCTACAGTCTGGTAGATGAGCTCAGTCATCAGGATATTACTTTTGTAAAAATATGGAATAAACACTGGATTATAATGATGTTAATCCTCGCATTTGCAAGTTTAATTATTTTTTATACAATATATTTATTTTCAATTAATAAAAAATTAACCCTATCTCAAAAAGAATTAAATCAACACCGCCATCATTTGAAAGAAATTGTAGATAAAAAAACAGCAGAACTTTATATCGAAAAAGCAGCTGCAGAAAAAGCAAATAAAGCAAAATCTGAATTTTTATCGAGTATGAGCCATGAACTACGAACGCCATTGAGCGCCATTCTCGGATTTAGTCAATTAATAAAACTGCAAGAACCAAAAAATAAAAGAATATCTCTAAATGTCGATGAAATTATGTCTGCAGGTGATTACTTATTATCTCTCATCAATGAAATTTTGGATTTAGCAAAAATAGAATCTGGAACTATTGATTTCGAATTAGAAAAAGTATCTTGTAATGATGTTTTACAGACCAGTTTGAATATAGTTGCTCCCCTAATGGAGAGCAATAATATTAGTTTTAATATAACCAGCCCCGACGAATGTTTTGTTACTGCTGACTACAAAAGGTTGCAACAAACATTTATAAATTTGCTAAGCAATGCAATTAAATACAATAAACAAAACGGTCATATCGACATTGATATTGAGCTAGAACAACAAAATCAACAATGTAAACTTCGCTTTAAAGACTATGGTGTTGGTATCAAACCTGAGTTTTATGACAAGGTATTCCTACCCTTTGCTCGCGACAAGGAAAAATCTGAGTTAATTGAGGGAACAGGCGTTGGCCTGGTCATAACAAAAAATATAATTGAACACATGCAGGGGGAAATTGGCTTCAATAGTGAGTACGGTAAAGGCTCTGAATTTTGGGTCACCTTACCTACAGCAATGCCCTAAAAAAACACACCTATCGCTCAAAATAATGATGTAAATCTGGCAAAGTCTTTTTTAATATCCTAATGCCATATATTTTTTATAAGTTCAAATAACAAAGCCACTTCCACACTGGTTTTTACTTTACAGCCAAATACCATGAACCATAAATATCTTCATCAACTTAGAATAAAGCTAAAGTGTGCGGGTAAGTTGTGCACAGACTGTTGATAGAGGAATACGCAGACCAAAGCGGGTCACCTCACCCTCTATCTCCTTGATTAACCAGTACTATCTACTATTCAGGTCATAGCTATATCTATCTAAACTTTGCAACGCAGTATATAATAAGGTGCTAATTTCCGCTTGATTCTCGTTTATTGTGCAGCATCAACTCTGCGGACAGCAATTTTAAATTCTATTTGTTATATCGGAGAATTCTCTTGTTTAAAGCGCTTGAAAAACTGAATCTAAAAAAAATAATTGCAGCCATTATTTTTATCCTGCTCGGCCTATATCTCAGTAATATTGTACCTTCAATTGAAATCGCATGGGTAAGTGCTATTTTATTACTCACAATTTTTCTCTTTGCATTTGAAATTGTAGAAGTTGATGTGGCCGCGGTTACGGTTATGGTTGTGCTTGGTCTAACCGGTTTGCTTTTCTCTCAAATGGGATTATCTGCCCCATTAGTAGAACCCAAAAATTTATTTAATGGTTTTGCCGGTAATGCCGTCATGTCAATTGTTGCTGTTATGATCATCGGCGCAGGTTTGGATAAAACAGGCTTAATGACAAAAGTTGCCAGCTTTATTCTTAAAGTAGGCGGTAATACAGAGCAACGCGTTATTCCAATCGTCTCCGGTACAGTCGGTATCATTTCAAGTTTTATGCAAAATGTAGGTGCAGCAGCACTTTTTTTGCCTGTTGTGAGTCGTATTTCTGCACGTACCGGGCTACCAATGTCACGCTTGTTAATGCCAATGGGTTTTACCGCAATTTTAGGTGGCACCGTGACTATGGTAGGTTCCAGCCCTCTTATATTATTGAATGATTTGATAGTAACCTCTAACTCTGCTCTTCCCAAAAATGTTACCCCGATGGAAACTTTTAGTATTTTCTCAGTAACCCCTATCGGTCTTGCTCTCATTGCCACAGGTATTCTTTATTTTGTTATTGCCGGACGCTTTGTTTTACCAAAAAACAATAGTGAAGCAAACACACCTTCAAGTGCCATGGATTACTTTAAGGAGCTTTATAACCTGGATTATGATTTAAATGAAATTATAGTCCCGAGTGAAAGTGATCTTGTCGGTCATATCTTTGAAGATGTCGAACATAAATATAAAATTCGCATTATTGCCTTGCGCCGAGGCACTGATGATCTACGTATTGGTGCCGGTGGTGTTGCACGTGATACCGCCATTGAACCTGAAACAGTATTAGGTGTTATTGGCTCACCATATGCAATACAAGGCTTTGTTGACACCTTCGGTTTGAAAACACGAAAACAATTAGTGAGCTTTACAGAAGCATTATCTGCTGCGAAAGCAGGTGTTGCTGAACTTGTTATCCCGCCGAGCTCATCTCTCGTTGGAAAAAGCGCTCGCGATGTCTGGATGCGTAAATCCTATGGCTTATCTTTACTCGCTATACTACGCAACGGAGAAACGATTCGTGAAGGTGACGGTGTCCGCGACATAGCATTACAGGCCGGCGACACTCTCGTTGCTCATGTAACATGGGATACACTGGACCGGCTTGCTAAAGACAAGAAAAATTTTGTTGTTATTACAACCGAATATCCACATGAAGAAGTACGCCCGGAAAAATTAGGTTACGCTTTACTCTTTTTTGCTATCGCACTAAGCCTTGTACTTTTTTCAGACCTGCGCTTATCGATTTCACTACTCGTTGGCGCTATGGGAATGGTGTTAAGTGGTGTACTGAGTATGGATGAAGCCTATGAAGCGGTCAGTTGGAAAACCGTTTTCTTACTCGCCAGTCTAATACCTCTGGGCTTTGCCGTTGAAAGCTCGGGAACAGCGGCCTGGATTGCGGATGCTACATTAAAACTGATGGGTGATGTGCCAACATGGGTTTTACAATCTGTGATCGCAATTTTGGCGACCTTCTTTACTCTTGTTATGTCTAACGTTGGCGCTACGGTATTGTTGGTTCCGCTTGCTGTTAACATTGCGATCGGTGCCGGTGCTGATCCTGCGGTATTTGCTCTAACTGTTGCCATTGCAACATCAAATTCTTTCCTGATTCCAACTCATCAGGTAAATGCATTGATTATGGGCCCAGGTGGTTATCGTGTGCCTGATTTCTTAAAAGCCGGCGGTATCATGACTATCCTATTTTTAGTTGTATCACTCACTATGTTAAATATTGTTTTTTAAATAATATATAACGAAAACATTCTGCGGGGCTTTCTGTATAGCCCCGCTTTAAGTTATAAAAAATATATTCTTCCGATATTCAGGGAATAACATTGTGAATAAAGTTATAAGCATTTTTGTATTTCTTTTTTTACCTGATTTGGCATTCGCTTCATCTGCTACTGAAACGCTTAACTTAACCAACCATGCTGTTGGTTATGCTGCGCTTGCCATTTTTGCTATTGCCTATCTTTTGGTAATGTCTGAAGAGTTTACCCATTTACGTAAATCAAAACCGGTCATTCTTGCCGCGGGTATTATCTGGGCTTTGATTGGTTATGTTTATGTCAGTAATGGCATGACACATGAAGCAGAAGCTGCGGTACGTCATAATTTGCTTGAATACGCAGAACTGATGTTATTCTTGTTAGTCGCAATGACGTATATCAATGCTATGGCAGAACGCCGGGTATTTGATGCCTTACGTGCATGGTTAATCAATAAAGGATTTGGCTTCCGTCAGTTATTCTGGATCACCGGTGTGCTTGCTTTTTTTATCTCTCCCGTTGCAGACAACCTCACCACCGCATTACTGATGGCAGCGGTAGTCATGGCAGTGGGTGGCGAGAATCAGCGTTTTGTTGTTATCGCGCTGATTAATATTGTTGTTGCATCAAATGCCGGTGGCGCATTCAGTCCATTTGGTGACATTACAACATTAATGGTCTGGCAAAAAGGCATTGTTGATTTCTGGGGCTTCTTTGCCTTATTTATTCCTGCAGCGGTTAATTTTGTTATACCCGCTGTCATTATGCACTTTGCCATACCCAATGAAAAACCTACAGCGAACAGTGAAGATGTACCGATGAAGCGCGGTGCGTTAATCATTGTTGCTCTATTCTTATTAACAATAATGACCGCCGTTAGCTTCCATAACTTCTTACACTTACCGCCCGTGCTTGGCATGTTGACCGGTTTATCCTATTTACAATTTTTTGGTTTCTACCTGAAGAGAACACATAATTTTCATAAAGCGCCTTATGATGAAAAAAGAGCAAAAGAAAATATGGGGGATATTGTACCCTTTGATATTTTCAATAAAGTCGCCCAGGCCGAATGGGATACACTTTTATTCTTCTACGGTGTTGTCGTTGCCGTAGGCGGTTTAGGTTTTATCGGTTACCTCGCACTCGCTTCAGATGTTATGTATAACTCTTGGGGACCCACTTCAGCGAATATCGCCATCGGTGTACTGTCTGCTATTGTCGATAATATTCCTGTTATGTTTGCCGTACTCACGATGAACCCTGAAATGGCTCAGGGTCAATGGTTACTTGTGACCTTAACCGCCGGTGTCGGTGGCAGTTTATTATCTGTGGGCTCCGCTGCGGGTGTGGCGTTAATGGGCCAGGCTCGTGGTATCTATACCTTCTTCGCTCACCTGAAATGGTCATGGGCGATAGGTCTGGGCTATGCTGCAAGTATCTGGGTGCATATGTGGATCAATGCTGATTTATTTTAAGTATAAATTCATGGCGCAATAAAAAGGGGAAGCAAGCTTCCCTTTATTTATCAAGCAATGGACTTTGTACTAATACGTTCCAGCGCAAGCTCTCTACCCGTAATAATATTTTCGTCAGGTATATATTTAAGCACATCCAGACGACCCAATCGTTGTAAAGCCTGCTCTCTGGTTGTAACAATATATACTGAACGCCCGGCATTAATCATTTCAAGAATAGATTCCTCAAGGGATAAACTCGCCGAAACACCAAGGTGTTTAACATCTGTAATATCAACAACAAGCGTATGGCAACCACCAATTTGTGAATTCTTATGAGTAATCGCTCGTGAGCTGCCAAAAATCATTGTTCCACGTAAATATAACAATATGATTTTACCTTTGGCATCTCTTAATATTTCTTTTTCGCGTTCTGATAACTCCAGGTCTGTATTGTCAGGATCAGTTACCGCTTTAACATCATTCGCCTGCAACTCGGATAGTCGTGTAATAGTCATAACATTGGCGACAAACAAACCTATACCTACAGCGGCAATCAGATCAACAAAAACGGTTAACAGTATTACGCCGTATGTAATTAAGGCACCTTTACCAGAAATACGATGGGCTCGCTTTAGGAAACTCCAGTCAATAATATCAATGCCCACTTTCAACGCAATACCGGCTAATACCGCTAATGGTATGACCGAGGTTAAGTCCGCCGCCCACAAAATTACGATAAGTAATATTCCTGCTCTTACCAGACCAGCCAGAGCGGTTCGCGCACCGGCCTGAATACTGACGACTGTCCCCATGGTCGCACCGGCACCCGGTAAACCACCGAATAATCCAGACATGATGTTACCAATACCCTGGCCAACTAATTCTTTATCTGAATTATGTCGTTTGCGAGTAATGCTGTCGGCAACAACGGAAGTGAGTAAGGCATCAATACAACCCAACATGCCTAATACAACAGCGTCGATTAACATAACCTGCCATTGTTCGGCACTAAATATAGGCAGCTGTAGATCAGGCAAGCCCGTCGGTATTTCTCCAATGCGTCGTATACCTGTCTCAGTTAAAAAAATTACTGAAATCAAGGTAGCAACAATCAACGCCACCAATGGAGGAGGAAGATGTTGTTTAAGATTCTTTGGTATAAGAAAAAGGATGGAAACTGTTAATATCGCCAACATTGCTTCATTAGTTTGTATAGCAGAAAGTAGTGTTGGTAAATTTTCTATTACTGCAATGACACCACCACTTGGCGAAGGCTGCCCAAGTAAAGGCCCAATCTGTAAGATAATAAGAATGATACCAATGCCTGACATAAAACCGGATACAACGGTATAAGGCATCAAGGTGACATACTTACCTAATTTCATAACGCCAAATAAAATTTGAAACATGCCCGCCATAATCACAACAGTGAAGGCCATTGCCATTCCATTTACAGGGTCTGAAGCAATAAGTTTTGCGATTACCGCGGTAAAGACAACCGTCATTGGACCGGTGGGTTCTGAAATTAATGTAGGCGAGCCACCGAACAAGGCGGCAAAAAATCCAACAAAGATTGCGCCATACAATCCTGCTTCCGCGCCCGCACCCGATGCAACACCAAAGGCTAACGCCATCGGTAAAGCAATGACTGCAGCAGTAATACCACCAAATAGATCACCACGAAAATTGTGGCGCCCGATCTCATTAAATATGCGCATATACTCTGGTTAATGCTCGTTGATATTTGTTAGCAATACTTCGTCGGAACTAAAGACTGAAGTATCGCTCGCTTAACTGCTGAATTTCACCATCCGTGTAACCTGTATATCCGATAAAAATACAACACCTGTGTGTTCACTATAAAACGGCGCCAGCCCCTCAAGTATAGGTTCAACCAGTTCTTCTGGTATCGCGACGATAATCATAATTAAAACATCTTCTTCATTGAACATCAGGTGACCTTCATGAAAGCCATGACGCCCTTTACCAGACAGGTTATTAATAATGGTATAACCGGTTACACCCGCGTTATCAAGCAAGTCAGTTGCAAAAGCCTGATGCTCACCACTCAGAATGATTTCGAGTTTTTTGACTGAACTAAAATTAAAATTTTTCATTATGTGTTGGACTCCTTCACTAAGGATGATTTATTTACATCAGAAAGGGGCTGCGCATCCCACTCACCACTATTATAGGTATATACGATCTGTTTCTCTGAATCGATCACAAGCAATCGAATCCAGTCATTGATGACTAAGGTCTTGACGGTAAAAACACTTTCCACGGCGCGTTTTGCATGTTCCAGTGGCGCTTCGATCACCGCAATCAGTCGCAAGGGTTCATGGAATGGTAGCCCTTTATCAAGAACCGTTTGTGATGGCAGGCCGGTACGCAAATCACTAAGTCCACCTGTCATAACACCAAAACGCCCGGCAACATTATGGTAAACCTTGCTACTGCTACCAAACCTTTCATTATCAACTGTTGAAAAATAGTGTTCCATATTGATCCATTGTGCGACTACCAAAGGACCTGTAATAATATTTTCCAATAAGCGTTGATTGGGATCTAAACGATAGTCATATGAATGCATAAATGCGCGACCATCCAGTGACATGTCTTTACTCAGATCGCGACGTCCAATGATAATATAAGCATTACGCGACAATCCCCATTCTGGCCGCACCTGTGACCAGTCCATAGCATTACGTTCAATTTCTTTATAAGCCGCTGTAGGTTCTCGTTCATGCGTTTTAATTTGCAAGCTGGGTAAGCGCTCCTGGGCACACAGATGCGAAGCCGCTAATAGACCTGTACGTAATCGATCAATATAAAAAACATGCGTGGAAGGAACATGATCAAGATCGTACAGTACTAACTCATCCGTCGTGGTATTGTGATGGGCACCCACAAACCAGGCATCATCCGCAATATCAATGCCTTGCAAACGCAGCTTACGACGTACTTCTTTTTTATTAGCCATTTGCGCAAGTACCCGCGCACTCACATGACCATGGTTACCGCCACATGCGCCACAATCCAACGCTGATTCATACGGGTTATTTTCCGAGGTGCTGCCGTGCCCAAACAATAAAACAAAACGTGAGAAATCTTTAACTAAACCAATTGAGTGTAAAGCCTGACTCACAAAACCAACCTGCTCATCCAGGCTAAAACCAATCCTGCCCAGTCTTTCCATTTGCAGTTGAGTATAAGCAGCATCAATGTGATAGGTTTCACGCAAACGTAATATGAATTCCTGCTCCTGTTGCTTATTCAGATTCAGTGTACTACTTAATGTCGAGGCACCAAAACTTCTACCCAGAGCGACTTCACGTAACTCACGAATCATGTCATCACTGATCTGTTCAGCTTCCAGTGCAAAATCCTGTTCAACAGCCATAATAATAACTGCCCGTTGTACTGTTCTTAAAATCGAGTCGGCCTGTTCCCGGCTTAGCTTATCAATTAAAAAATGCGTAGCACGTTTCTTTTTATGCAGATTTTTGCGCCAGTGATTATAAGCTTGCGGTATTAGCGTCTTGCCGATCATATCAAAGCCAAACAATAAGCCGATGGCTTCTACTGTAACAAAGGGGCCGAATACCGATTCTTTTAGTTCATGCATGGCCTTTTCAAGCGCAGTCACCGCATGTACATCTTCAGCATCGGCCACGCTCATTTCCAGCACCAGGTTTTTCGGTGTGAGAAGTACCGGACAAAGATGCATTTCACTGCCTTTTCCCAGCTCCATAAAACTCATCGGTACGCCAAAGAAACCGGCTATTCCATAGGTCTGATAGTCGCCGACACTTTCAAGGTGACGACGAATACGTTCAGAGCGAGTATCAATACAGAACATTGCTTGCACGAAGGGGCGTTTATCACGTGGCTCTGCTGGAGCAAGATTGACACCGGCCAGTAGTTTGTTGATGGCCTGTGCTTCCATCCCACGCAACCAAAACATGCCTTCGCAGAGCTCAAACATGCGCAAGCTGTCCCACAAATAATTAAAATCATCTGCCGACAACGCCTGTAATGCATCTAACTGGTTGACCTGCTTTGCTAAGGTACTTAGTCGATCTGCCTGAGTATTGGCTTCGTGTTGTCGTTTGAAATCAATATATTGATAAAAAACTTTTTCGATTTGCGATGCCTTACCGCGCGCCAGCGCCTGCTCTACACGCTTCGCCATGGCCGGTAAAATAGTTTTACCGAATAGCTCATAGCGCAAATAGGTTTCCATCGTGCTATTTTCTATAGCCTCGTCAATCGCGGGTGCTGATGTGGCAAGTTCATTATGACCACGCTCACTTTGGCGTTCACTCAATAAAGCAAGTGCAAAAGTTAAACGTATTGCAACCAGTTCAATAAGATCAGCGGGATGCGTTTTACTCCAGTAATAGTTTTTAGCATTCCAACGCCAGCGAATAAAACCACTCCAACCATGCAGCTGTGCCAGCTCGCGCGTAAAGTAGTGAACCCAGCGTTCCTCCGGGATACCTAAAGTCTGCATGACATGGGCGATCACCCCTTCAGGAGAATCATCGACTGCTAAAATATCCTTGATATCCATGCCGCGTAAATAAAGCCGGATATTGCGATTGGCGATTTCACGCCAGGCACTGAAGAATCCACGTTTACGTCCTGGCATTGACCAGACCGACTGACCTTCATCAAAAAAATCCAGACAACTTTTGATAACAAGCTCATCAAGTTCATTACCAATTTCAGTACCATACAAAGCATCAAGCGTGTCATAAACCGGCCTGTCACCCAGTAACTCATGACGTAAGTACGGCAGCAATTTATCAGGTGTAAAGGGCTTATTAGTTGCCAGTTGTTGCTCATTTACCGCAGCCTGAACATCTTCAATGCTGGCAATGTTATATTTGAAAATGACTTTTTGTTCTGTTTCAGTCAACAACGCCATCAACCATTGCTGCAGATCAATACCGGGGATGGCATCACGCTTAGCGACATAAGCGGCAATCTGTGAAGTTAAGCTGTGCTTATCAACCTTGCCCTGTTGCAGATACATTTGATAAACAGGACGACGTAAAAATACCCGGCCATGCAATAATCTTTTACCTTCCTGCACCGCCTGTTCAAAAGGTAAATCTTCCATACCGTGTAATGGATTGTGATGAATGAAAGTACGCATCGGCCAGAAAAAGGGGATCTGTTCACTCGCCACATAAATCATGGAACGGATACTAAGTCGTTGTCCTTTTGATAAACTCATAAAATAGCTCCGGCAAGATAAATACCGCCAAGCATTAACACAATAAGCACAATGCTATAAAAACTAATCGAAGCGATACTCATATCAGCAATCTTATTATGACTGGCTCGCCCAACGATCAAACCCTGGATCAAACGTGCACCTGCCCAGCTCCAGAACAACCAGATAAATAATAAAACCAGTGCCGCAGAGGGTGTCGTTGAAATCGTTTCAACAACCATATCAAGCATAAAAAAGAAGGTTGGGAATAGAGGTGTTGCAACTGCGGCGATAACAACGGTGACTAACACGCCAGCATAACGGGGAATCGTTCGTGCCAGACCACCATATAAACCAGTATAAGCAGCACCAAAACGTCGTTCCAGCCCTGCAGCAAGTAACACCAGTAATACCAGAGGCACACTCATACCAATTGCAAAACCATACAGCAACTCAGCACTATTCCCTTCTATTACAGGTAACCACAATAAACTCCATGTTGATGTTGCCAGAAACCCCGTCCACTGATTAACTTCACGCAAGGTTAGCAGGCGTATGGCATACAATAGTGAAGTCGATAGAGCCAGAGGTAACAACCAGCCAGGTATAACGAACTCACTATTAATCGCAATCAACACCCCGATTAAGGGCCAAAGTATAAATAATAGTACCCGTAAGCCGTTAGGTTTAATATTTTCGAGAAGGGCATTAAACACCATGCTCATCGGAAACAATGGCAGGAAAATAGCAATGAGGAGAATGCTAAGTAAATCGGGCATGTTATAACCACCTCAACCAGACATTCAGGCGACTGGACATCGTCAGGAGTGTACGGCTTAAACGGGTATAGACATCACTGACATAAAATTCCCGTGATATCAGCGCATAAAAATTTAACCATAGTCGTTTACTTTTCTGTGCCCGCCGATGACCATATTGCTCGCTAAAGTAGGTCATACCCCAACCGGAAACAATGATCAGGGTCACTATCACAACCAGTACATCAAAGCTCAAAGAATCGATATTAGCCGCAGAATAAAGCTGTGCCTGGAATGCCGCATCGGGATATAAAAACTGATCAAAAGCATGGCTAATAAAGACGTAACCAAGAACAACGATCAGTAATGATAAAATACTCAAGCCCACAAGCCGCCAGACATTTTGCGAGCGCATCTTATAGGTCGCAAAAATCAGTTGCGCACCGGTTACCCAGCCAAAGAACAGCAGCACGATGGCACCTTGTTTCTGGAAATAGTCTTCGGAAACAAGCAAGTGAGCAAAAACCAAAATTACCAGCGGCACGAGCAATGTCACGACGGCCATCAATAACCATGGATAACGTGCCTTATTAGGTCGTTTCTCCACCGCAAAGGTATATAACTCATCTTTGGGAATGCCATCATCCTCTCGTGCCTGATTGATTACCCCACCCGCCGACAGGAACATGGTGCCTTTGAAAACGCCGTGAGCAAACATATGATAAATTGCTAAAGAGAAAGCCCCAATACCGCACTCCATAATCATAAAGCCCATTTGCCCCATTGTGGAATACCCCAGCGCCTTCTTAATGTCATTCTGAGTCAACATCAATAACGAGCCAAATATCGCCGTAATCAAACCGACAATAAAGATCCAGTGCAACACCTCACTGCTATGGATAAACACTGGAGCAAATCGATTAATTAAAAAACCACCCGCATTAACGATACCGGCATGCATCAGAGCCGATACTGGGGTAGGTCCATCCATGGTATAAGGTAACCAGGTGTGTAACAGGAACTGGGCGGAACGGGCAAACGCGGCAAGCCCAATTAACGCGGCGACCACATCCGTTAAAGGTAATCCCAACACCTGATGCGCATCCGGGTTCGCCATGACCTCGCTGAAGATAATTGTTAAAGACCACGTATCATAAGCGTTGAATAACAAAGCGGCCGCAAGAATCAAGGGTAAGTCACCAAGTCGGTATGTGATCAATGTCCAAAAGGCGAAACGGTAAGCGGTTTGACTGCGTGTATCTTGTCCCAGCAGGAAGTACAAAATCACACCGACAAGATACCAGGAGATAACTAAAGTAATCAGGTCTCCGGCGATAACCATAAATAGCAAGGCTGCCGTCATCATATCAAGCAACACGAAAAACTGACCATAGCCGGCTTCTTCGGCCATATAGCGCACTGAATATAAATGTACGATCAAACTAATGCCAAGGATGATGGTGGCAAGCAAGGTACTTAATGGGTCAAACAACAAGACAGCAGCGGAGCTACCCAATGGTATTGCGAGGTTTTCACTACCCGAGATAGCCAGTGCTAATAACAAACCGGATAATAAAAAACTGAGCGTGGTCATGGCCACACTCAAACGTGCAATAGAACGGCCAAAGCGTCCAGCAAATAGCTGAATGAATAAAGCGGATATAAGTGGCAGAACGGCCACTGCAATGATGAGTCGCTCCATATTCCTATCTCAAACCTTTTTTAATTTTAATCGAAATGCTTGTTCAAATAACAAGCTTTCATTTATTTTTTATAATGTACTCATTTAGTCAGGATTATCAGTTTTTCTTATATGAATTACACATTAATTTCTCTATAGCTGTTATAACTCAAGTTGATAGAGACATTCTTATTCCCTAATTTAGCTATTTTTTATTCTTTATTACCGGCGCGCTGGTTTTTCAGTGCCGGCCAAACCATTTCCATGCGCTCATTAATCTTTGATTCATACTCAATAGCAAAATCGAGAAAAGTTTTTGCCACCAGCGATAATTCTTTATTTTTAGGACAAACCATGTACCAGTGACGCATAATAGGAAAACCTTGCACATCCAGAATTGCCACCGGCCCATCAATCCCTTCCAGCAAAATAGTGTGTAAAGACATCACAGACAACCCCAGCCCCCCCACAATGGCGTGTTTAATGGCCTCGTTGCTACCCAGCTCCATTCTAACTTTAGGGCGTAAACCTTTAGCATCAAATTCGCGGAATGTGGCATCACGCATCCCGGAACCCGGTTCACGCACAATGAAAGGCTCCTCGGCAATTTCCTCGAGGCTGATATTTTTTTTATTAACTAATGGATGATCGCGCGGCGCCAGCATAACCAAAGGATTATTAGCAAAAGAATATGAATTGACTTCCAGCTCCCCTTTCGGCACCTGTCCCATAATATACAAATCATCCACATTGTTATGCATGCGTTCGATAATACTGTCACGGTTAGTGACTTTCAGAGTCAGATCAATACCCGGGTAAATTTTACTAAAATCACCTAACATTTCCGGTGCCATATATTTTGCGGTCGTAATAACCGCTAAACGCAGGCGCCCCCGTTTTAAGCCTTTCATATCGGCCACTTTCATTTCAAAGTTCGATAATGACTCGAACATACGGCGGCAAGCTTCATAGAGCTCGTTACCGGCTTCAGACGGCTCAACACGACGCCCAACATGTTCAAACAAGGGTAATCCAACCGCCTCTGATAATTTTTTAATTTGCATTGAAACCGTAGGCTGGGTGAGGAACAACTCTTCTGCTGCACGGGTAAAACTACCCAGGCGGTAGATCGCCTCAAATACCTGAAACTGTCGAAATGTGGAGTAACGAATAAGATGATCAGGCATTGCTGCCGCTGGAGTATAAGTATTGTCTCTAGATTTTGACATAAGTCCCGCCTGTCTTGTCTATTGATTCAAGCTTCAGAGGAAATAAATGTTTACAGTAAGCGAAGTGCTGGCTTTACCTGTAAGTTTAAATACTTTTTTAACTGAAGCGACTATTTGCTTATGTTATGTAACCGAAACAAAGATGTCTCATAAAGACATCTACTAAAGCAAATACTTCAATTTATTAACATAGATTATTACCTATATTAATTCATACAATGATAAAACTCAAACCGAATGGATAAATAATGACAAGAAAGCGGATTTGTATTTAAGTATATTAACCCCAGATAGACGGGGCTGAGGCTGTGTGGGATAGCGTCAGTCGCTACCCTATTTCAGATAGCGCTGAGTTTGTCTTATTAGTCAGGCCAGACGCGTCGGGCAGCCATGTAAGAACCCACAGATGAGGTTTGAGTCTCTTTTACTGATTTTTTTGCGGTAGCCTTCTTTTCTTTGACTACAGGCTTATCATCTTGAGGTGCTTTGATTTGCTCTGAAGCAACAGCAACAGGCTCGACTTTCTTACCTGGATCCGATTTAGTCATGCGCATCGTTTCCATTAATTTATTCTTTGTTTTTTCTTTATTGCTCATATATTAATAACCTCGTAGATGAGTTCATCGATTTCATTCGCAGCATCTGCGCCCCGACGACCTACTTCAAAAACATTCTTGCCTTCCAATACACTATTTCTAAAAATTGCCCGTCTACGCAAGGCTGTTTTTGCCACCGGCAAGCCAATTTCAGCAACAGCATCACGAACCAATCGGGATAATGTGGTGCGTGATTCGAGTTGATTAATGACAAGCATCGCCTGCAATTTTGTATTGGATAATTGAGCTTCTTCAACTGCCTTTTCTGTATGCACTGTCGCCCATAAATCTACCGGCGAAGGCTGTACGGGAATCAAGGCTAAGTCGCAAACCTCTAAAACACTAATCGTTTGTGGCGCATGCACAGATGGAGGACAGTCGACAACGACATAATTGTATTGTTGGGAAAGTTGGATCAGTTGAGTAGTCAGCTCATCGGTCGCTTCAAGCACAGTAATCGCCTGATCGCCATCAGCGAAGGCATTCCACTGTAAAGCAGAGCCCTGAGGATCAGCATCGACAAGAATAGTACTTGTCTGTTTGGCCAGACCTGCAGCAAGATTAACAGACAATGTCGTCTTACCAGCCCCACCCTTATTACCGACAACCGCTATGATAGTCATGAGTTATACTCTATTTGTTTTTATTCTCACTAAAAAGCACATCTAATTGTACAGCAAATTGACGTTGTTCGTCTGTGACAGACTCTTCGTCTTCTGGCGCATGAATAGTTACATTAACATAATCACGTCCAAATCCCATATCGGGATAATATTCTTCTTTTTCTGATAGTTCGGCAGCTTGATCGAGGAAATCCCTTAAATCTTCATAATCCTCAAACTGGTATTGATTTTCCAAGCGATTCGGGCGTTTTCGCTCTTTCCACTCGTTTTTCATACTATCCTCACATTAATTAAAATGTAACACGTGAAGATTGTTAAGTCTCGGGTGTTTCAAGTATTTTTATCCATTGAACGAGATCTGCATCATGCGCCTGTTCTTCTTTGAGTAAATCTTCAAAGAACTTACGGTTGTCATGATCGGCATTTTGCGCACAGTGACGCGTCGCCTGACTATAAAGCTCAACCAGATCTCTTTCTAATACTGCATCTTCGTAAAGTAATTCACGTAAGTTATTACCCAGCTTCACCGGACGTAGCATAGAAGCATTAGGTGCCACCCCAAGAGCGAGCATGCGAGAGATAACTCTCTCAACATGCCCCATCTCTTCGAGTGATTCCTTCTGTAACTTACTTGCATCTTCGGCCAGGCCCCAGGCTGACACCAGTTTAGCCTGAGTCGCGTACTGTTGTACTGCGGTCATTTCTAAACTAAGTGCCCTGCCTAAGAATCCCAGAACCTTTTGATCTGCACTTGCGTATAGCATCACGATTTTTTATAAACGTGAAAGGTCTTAAGAAGCCTTAGCTACTTTAGCGCCTTTGCTTTTAGCAATAATAGGTTCAACTTCAGTATGCGGACGAGCAATGATGTGTGCAGCAACTAAGCCGTCACCTACACGTTCACACGCATCAGCACCAGCACGTACTGCAGCATTAACCGCACCAGTTTCACCACGAACCAGAACAGTGACATAACCACCACCAACGAACTCACGTCCGATAAGGGTTACTTCTGCTGCTTTAGTCATTGCATCTGCTGCTTCAATTGCAGGTACGAGACCACGTGTTTCGATCATGCCTAATGCAATACCGTAGGTATTATCAGCCATAGTTATTCTCCTAAGAATAAATAAAATTAATTAGTTGCTTTCAACACAACTGGTTAAGCAGTTTTACTTTGGTAAAACTGGCTCAACTTCAGAATGCGGGCGAGCAATGATGTGTGCAGCAACTAAGCCGTCACCAACACGTTCACAAGCATCAGCACCAGCACGAACGGCTGCGTTAACCGCACCTGTTTCGCCACGTACTAAAACTGTTACGTAACCACCACCAACGAACTCACGTCCGATAAGAGTTACTTCTGCTGCTTTAGTCATTGCATCTGCTGCTTCGATTGCTGGTACTAGACCACGTGTTTCGATCATACCTAGAGCTATACCATAATTATCATTGGCCATGTTTGCTCTCCTATATAAGTTACAGTTAATAAAATATTGTTACAGTTCAACCTTACTTAGGTAAAACTGGTTCAACTTCTTTGTGTGGGCGTGCAATGATGTGTGCAGCAACTAAGCCGTCACCAACACGTTCACAAGCATCAGCACCAGCACGAACTGCTGCGTTAACCGCACCTGTTTCGCCACGTACTAAAACTGTTACATAACCACCACCAACGAATTCACGACCGATTAAACGAACTTCTGCCGCTTTAGTCATTGCATCTGCTGCTTCGATTGCTGGTACTAAGCCACGAGTTTCGATCATGCCTAAAGCAATACCATAGTTATCATTAGCCATTTGTATTTCTCCTGATATCTCAGTTTAATTAATAATAAAGTTAGTTATTTTTTAACCGGTACTTTCGTCCCAGTTATCAATAATTCCTGCAATTGTTAAGTCAGTTAGTACGCCATAATCACCTGTAGCATGACGTGCTGCTGAACCACTTGCCGTAAAAACCCAGTTACCTTCTCTTACACCAACAGGGTCGGTCGCAACAACTTTTGCTCCCTTCTTGTTGAGCAAGATTCGAAACTGAGTATGTTTCAAACCGGGTACCCGACTTGTACAAACCAGAGTCTTACCAGCCTGGTAAATATCCATTTAGTTAGTTCTCATCCCAATGGTCGATTATACCGACAATGGTGAGATCACTTGGATACTCTTTACTACCTGCCGCTTCACGTGCGGCTGAACTACCTACACAGAGAACCCAATCATCGGGTTTAGCACCTACTGCATCAACGGCTACGAGTTGTGATTTTCCATCAAGCACAACTTGCAGGTGCTTGTGTTCCATCCCCGGTATGCGGTTGGTCGATACTAAAGGTTTAACTACCTTACAGATTTTCACCTGATTATCTCCGCGTTATCTATATCGCCGTATTTAACGACGAACCTAAAATTTCAATTTGTCCGTTAGCATTACAATCACGTATCACTAACAATGTATGCAACAAGCCTTTTTCAGCCAAATCGCTATAACGACTTGCGGCTGCATCGGATACACGTTGGCAATGCTCGATTGCTCTTTCACGTGATCCTGGTACCTGGCCGTGATAGTCAAAACGTATCACAACAGGTACGGGTAAACCGTGTGCAACATTTAACTTGCTGAAGATTTTAATTCCTACATCGAAATCCGCTGTAGATTCTTCAACTGTATTCAAATACGCAAAATACGTTAAGTTGCGTAATTGCACTTCTTCAAAACCAATGCCTGCGCCAATAAAACGTTCAGCATGGCCGATATCTTCGTAATGGCCACCGTAGTAGTTCATTACATATTCAACCTGCGACAAGTTGTTGATGATAAGCTTGCTGATTAATTTCAACATGCCTTCATTAACAGTGGCTTGCACTTCACGAATCATCTGCTCAACACGCTGTGTTGCATCAATCGCAGAGAATCGCTGTGTTTGCTGATAAACATCTTTTGCATCAACAAACTTCTCTAAATCTATTTCACCGCTTGCATCAGGTATATGTACCTTAATCGCATCGGTATCTGTATCAATGCCTAATAACAACAAGTCAATTGAGGCACCGCAACAAAAACTGTTTTCTATCGCCTGTTGAAACGCTTTTAAACGATTCAAACCTTCTTTGGCAGCTAACGCATCATCTGAACCATGTGCCGCACAACCTTCATGACTCGGATCAACCGAACTGAAGTGATAGGCCACCGTTTTCAAATACCGTGTCGGTTCATCAGCCGTATTGGGCTTACCTTCACGAAAACGCAGCATTTCTGTTTCAACCCACTTCTGGATGCTGTTATCAATATCAAACATTGCACCGGCATATGATTTACGGCGTACCGCTTCAATCGGTAGTCGTAAAACATAACGAATAGCGTGAGCTAAACGTCCATCCGCACAAGGCGATACATCCATGGTGTGGAATCCACACTGTTGAATAAAGCTTTGAAACTCTTCAACACCTGATTTATATAAACCAGTATTACTTAATGGTGCAGTACTAAAAAACTCATCACAATAACGCTGATAACTCTTAAATACACACCAGGCAAACAATGAACGCATATCCAGCTGTTCTACCCAGGCGTCTTCCAAAATTTCTTTTGGTAACTCAAACCCAAGCTCCTGCATTGCCACTGCTTGCGCACGTACAACAAAATCTTCTTCGTGCTGATAGGCTGAAACCTTTTTCAAGGTTGGAACAACCGCATCAAACGATTTCTTTACCGAAGTTTCGTATTGATACAAGCGTCCATTCTCAGCACCATCTACCAACACATGGTTGGCTGAGCCAGAACCATAATTATGGTTCGCAGCAGACGCAGCAGGTCGAATTCGACTTGCTGTGCCTGTTGCGGCTCTTTGTCGGTGTCTTGACAAAGAACTATTTGGTCTGCGCCTAATCATTTTTCTTACCTACTAAAGCCAGGGCCACTAAAACAAAAGCTTAACCGCGAGCTCCACCAGAGAATGTGATTAACGAACCATTTTCAGTGTTACCACTGCTGCCAGTTACTTTACTCATTGGCAAAGCGACTTCTTCATTTCTTTTATTTGAAACAGCCATTGAAGACATATCGCCACGTATCGTTGGATTACGACGCGTTGCAGAAGTCCCTTCAGTACCCGTTACATGCTCACCACGGTCCCAGTCATCACCGGTGATCTTTAATCCCGCCGCCTGACCTTCGCCAGTTACGCGTGAGATTGCACGACCATCAAGTTCCTGAGCCATCATCGCTACAGGTTCTGGCATAGGCGCTTTCGCACCACCAAAACGTGCATCTTCAGTACCGGTTACTTTGCCATCAGCCATGCCGAATGGACCCGTAATATGGCCACTTTCATAAACAGCACCTGTAATGCCACCCTTGGTCATCATTTCCTGTGCTGCTCCAGCTGGAGAAGACACACTGAAATCACCCCAGGGCTGACCACCTATTGCTTGCGGGAAGTCTGGACTTGCCGTTGTCGCTGCTGTTGCAGGACAAGCTTGTGCAGCCTGATCCGCACCTACATAAGGCGTGCCTGTTAATGGCTCACATACACCTTTTGAATCACCTGTCATCACACCGGCAATACCTGGCTGAATGCCTGTCATTGCTGGACCAATGTTGCCCGTGCCTTTTTGCGCACGCGCCATTGCCATCGCTTTTTCAGGTGAAGCACAGAAGGCTTCTGTTTGAGCCGCACCAACATAAGGTGTGCCCGTTAATGCTTTACAAGTGCCCGCTTCATTTCCAGTTACGCTACCGCCACGGTCCGTCATTGTGCCGGTTACGTTCTTTCCCATTAAAGTACTCGATACACCGACTTTTTTATCAGTGGGTGCCGGCGCACTTTTGCAGAAATCTGAATACTGCTCTGCACTTACGTAATCATCGCCAGTCACATTACGACAGCTACCAGGCTCATCACCCGTCATTTTTGCGCTACGGCCTACAACCGTACCCGATACTGAGCCACCACGTAATGTGCTACTAATAGCCACTTTATTGGGTGCAGTATCCTGACCTTTTGACATGTATTGTGACCCTGTCAATAAACGATCTGATCCAGGCTCATCGCCAGTCACTCTTTCAGAACGACCAACATTGTTACCTGTTACCGACTTACCTTTCGCAGTTTCAGCCATGGTAATTTTCGCTGGCTTAGTTGGACCTTTTGAAGCGCAAAATTCTTGTGCTTGCTCAGTCGATACATATTCTGTACCCGTTACCGCTTTACATGTACCAGGCTCATTACCCGTTACTGCTGCGCTGCGGCTAACGTTATTACCACTTACACGATTACCTGTACCTGTTGATGTAACGCTTACCCGGTTAAAAGAAGCTGTTGCATCTGTTTGGCAATAACTTTTAAATACATCGGCACCCATATATTCTGTACCGGTGATGCCACGACAAGTGCTTGCTTCAGTACCTGTAACATCTTCTGTGCGATCAACCATGGTGCCTGTCACTGCCTGGCCAGATGCCGTTTCCGTTACACCCACTTTCCAGGGCGCATCTTCAGCGGCACTTTGTGCTTTACGGTGACGACCTGGACCCGTTGCCTGAGTTTTAGTCGCTTTGTTCTTTTGCGTTTTACCCTTCTGACTACGCGTTGTACGTAAAGCTTTCGCTAACTCACGACTTGTCAATTTAGGGTTTGCAGCACGTGCTGCACTCGCTTCACTTACGCCGCCGCCTGATAGTGCCGCTTTACCTTTAGTAGACATAGCCTGACGACGTGCTAAATGTGCTGCGCGCGTAGGATTCATTCCAACTTTTTTCAAGTTTGGAGAAATCGCTACAGTTGAAACACTTGCCGTTAAACTCATATCTGTCGCTGTTGTTGCAGCAGGTTTATCTTTACCGCCACAGCCACAACCACAATCTCCTTTTCTCTCAGCACTGGCTGCCGGAGCAGTTGCCGCTGTTTGAGTTGCAGTTGAACTTGTCGCTGTTGGCGCAAGACGAACGCGATCTGAACTGGCTACTGCACCTTTACCACTTTTAGACATCGCTATACGTCGAGCTAAAGCTGCTTTTTTTGCACTACCACCTTGTGCAGGTGCTGGCGTAGATGCTGCATAACTCGTCGCTGGAGCAACACTCGTCGCCGGCGCAGAAGTTGTTGCCGCTGCCGTTGCTGTACCTTGAGCGTTACGCGTACGGTCAGTACCACCCAGGGCTTTTTTACCCTGTGTAGACATTGCGATACGTCGCGCCAATGCTGCTTTGCGTGCTGTTTGTTCCATTATTTATCTCCGTATTGTCAGGTTAGAGCGTGATCATTCACGCCCATAAACTAACGCTGGTGATTTATATTAACTCGTTATTAACCTTCGTAAACTACAAAGCAAACTGGTTGACTTTGAGTGTATGGGTCGTAACCGATCAAACGGATGTTGTGATCAGGGTAAGAACGACGACATGCTTCCAGCTCAGCCAGGATGTTAGCCATATTAGTTTCACCGAAGAATGGAAGCTTCCACATAGTCCAGTAGTGCTCCATTTTGTTGTTTGGATGCTCATGCTCGATAGCAGGAGACCAACCGTTAGCAACCATGTAAGCAATTTGCTTCTGAATATCTTCAGCACTTAACTTTGGAAGAAAACCAAAAGTTTCCAAAGTTGCTTTAGTTTGATAATCACCTTGTGTATTCATTGATTAATCCTCAATATTTTATACGTTAAACGAAACTTGACTTACTGAACGTCTAGTTTGTCAACAGTATCAAATTCAAACTTGATTTCTTTCCAAGTTTCCATAGCGATAGCCAATTCCGGGCTGTGTGAAGCAGCTTCAGTAAGAATGTCACGAGCTTCTTTCTCGATTTCACGACCTTCGTTACGCGCTTTAACTGATGCTTCAAGAGCAACACGGTTTGCACAAGCACCTGCAGCGTTACCCCATGGGTGACCCTGTGTACCACCACCAAACTGTAGAATTGAGTCATCACCGAAGATAGTAACAAGCGCTGGCATGTGCC
>Ga0316208_1000456_pt1 | contig 50192 bp, 43 predicted proteins | sample 3monopyrite_MG_FD_204944 | JGI IMG/M metagenome (GOLD analysis project Ga0316208, IMG submission 204944) | Microbial mat bacterial communities from mineral coupon in-situ incubated in ocean water Damariscotta River, Maine, United States -... | ecosystem: Environmental > Aquatic > Marine >... | reverse complement strand
CCAGTAAACAACAGCATCAAATCACAATTAATATTGCGATTCTCAATCGAGTAACTAATTTCAATGGCTAAAATTTCATCCCAACGTGAGGCATTTCGTTTAATAATATCTGCTATGGTGACGTGCCGGCCCAGCACCACGGGCTGCCCCTGACTGAAGTTGATATCAAGCTGATCAGCAACCCCTTTCAAACATGCTCCAACAAGAACATTAGAGATATCCATTAACAGCTCTAGCTCTAAAGTCTCGTCAAGCTCGTCTTCGCACTTTAAAAGCTCACCAATATCACTGTAACTGGATTCATTAAATATTAGAAATGCTTCACCAGCAATTCCGTAACCTATAAAACCCTGACACACCGCAGAGACTGTTTCGTTTTCATCAACGTGCGTTAAGGCCATCTTTAATTCACCAGAGTCGAGCATATTGACACTGGGAATATCTAAAATAACAAACACATCTAATAAACGTGCCAACAAATCACCTGCGCGTCCCATCGCAACATTAGCAATTTCCTGGTATGCATCACGGTATTCGGTCTGACCTGCACCTGTTATTTGCGGTGCAAGCTTTACTTCACTTTTAGTATAAACACCGTACTTAAGCAGAATATCAGCAATCTGTTCATCACTAGCAGGCTTCTTAATAAAATCCAGAGCACCTAAAGCCATCACACGCTGATAGGCTTCTGGCTGAATATCGCCGGAAACAACAATGACCATAGCAGGCAAGTCCTGATCGCGGATAGCCTGCAACACCTCATAACCATCCATAACAGGCATATTCAGATCAAGGAACAGAACCTCTCCGCGACCATCCTTAATAGCATCGATACCCTCGGCGCCATTAGCAGCAAAATGCACAGTCATATCCCAATCCGAAGGAAGCGTGCGCGCCATTTGCTTGCGCGCAACATTGGAATCGTCACAGATAAGTACTTGCGTTGGCATAGATGATGTCAGGTTATGATCACTAATGTCTACACGCCTCGGAACTCATTTTCTTAGAGCGTTATTAGCGTATGCTGTATTTTTAACTCTATGCTAGCACTTTAGGTGTCTAACCACCTAACACCATCTAATTTGATCAAAACTTATTTCGAAAATGAAAATTAATAGGAAAGAAAATTCAGGCACAAAAAAACCAGTCAGCATAACTGTCTGGTTTAGATATTCATATTGGTAGCGGGGGCTGGTTGCCAACGCTGTCTAAGCTACTGGTTACTGCCACAGATATTACATCTGACCCACTACAACTTAGCGCGTTACTATCCAATTTCGAGGGAGCCCACGCTTCACAGGGCGCGGAGTATAACGGTGTAAGCCCCATTTTGACAAGTGGAGGGGCTTAAAATGGACGATATAACCCCAAAACCTAAATATCCGCCTCCATTTTCCATGCGATTTACCGATGACGAGCGCAAGGCTCTGGAGGCTGCGGCGGCTGGCAGACCACTAGCGGCCTATATTCGTTGGTTGATCTTCAAAGAAGATATGCCCGAAATGCCTAAAAAACGCACGAGAGGCGAAACTGCCGATATCGACCAAAAGGCTATCGCCAAACTCATTGGTGCGCTTGGTCAATCCCGTATTAGCGCGAATATCAATCAACTTGCCAAGGCGGCCAATTCTGGCTCGCTGCCTGTTAATCATGATGTTGTGGAATCACTCAATGAGTCCGTCACGGCCATTCAGTGGATGCGCGATACGCTGATTAAAGCACTTGGACTAAAACCGCTTGGGGTTAAACAACAGTGCCAGCCCGAAAAGGAGGATGAAGATGATCCTCAAGGGTAATCAACGTGCAGGCGGTCGCCAAATGGCGATTCACCTGCTCAACGGAGAACAAAATGAACACGTCAATGTTCATGAGGTGAGCGGCTTTATGGCGCAAGATGTTCTTGGCGCATTGAATGAAGCCTATGCCCTCTCCAAGGGAACCAAGTGCAAGCAGTTCATGTATTCGCTCAGCCTGAACCCGCCGTTAGATGAAAAGGTGGATATCGACACCTTTGAAAAAACGCTAGAGCGTGTGGAGAAAAAGCTGGGGCTGGAAGGTCAGCCCCGCGTGGTGGTCTTCCATGAAAAGGAAGGCCGCCGCCATGCGCACTGCGTTTGGAGCCGTATCAATACGGACGAGATGAAGGCGGTCAATATTTCTCACCCAAAATTGAAGCTGAATGACCTCTCAAAATCCCTTTATCTGGAACATGGCTGGAAACTGCCTGAAGGCTTCAAAGATAAAACCAAGAAAAGCCCGCTTAATTTTACCCGCGCTGAATGGCAGCAGGCACAGCGCATTGGCCGCAAAGCCTCAGACATTAAAAGCGAACTTCAGGAATGCTGGGCAATTTCGGACACCAAAACCAGCTTTGAGCATGCCTTACATGAAAAGGGCTATTTTTTAGCCGAAGGCGATAAGCGCGGTTTTGTGGCGCTGGATGTCTATGGCGAGGTGTACTCACTCACGCGCCAACTAGGGCAAAAAGCCAAAGCTTTAGAGGCTCGCCTTGGTAATTCCAACGAACTGCCTTCCGTGCAGGAAGTCAAAGGCGGTATTCAAGGCAAGCTTTCAAAACTGTTTGATTCTTACAAAGAAGAGCTGCGCACCGCGCACGATGAAAAGCTCAAACCGTTGCTTACTGACAAAGCCAGAATGACCAGCGAGCACCGCTCGGTTCGTGCCAGCCTTAACGAATACCAGCAAAAACGCTGGCAGACTGAAGAGCTAAAGCGATCTGCAAGAATTCGCAAAGGCTTTAAAGGCATTTGGGACAAACTCAACGGGCGCTACTGGAAAACCAGAAAAGCTAATGAGCAAGAGGCGTGGCAAGCGCATATGCGCGACCGTAAACAACAGGAAGGGCTCATACAGCAACAACTAACCGAGCGCCAAAACCTGCAAACACAAATTGGCTTAATGCGTGACGCGCAAGAAAAAGAACGGCAAGTCTTAGTGCGCGATCTTTCTCATGTGGCGAAACATGAGGAAAAATCAAAAAACGCGCAACGCTCAAAAACCAACACACAAAACCGAGGCACTCAAAAACAAAGCACCACAAACCGCCAAAACAAACGTGATGACGACAAAGGCTTTGATTTTGAGCCTGAGATTTAAGGAAAGGAAACAACATGGCCTGCGATAAATGCGAACATTGTGGAAACCGTTATCACTGGAGCCATGCCTTTTCAAAATTTGGCTACGATGACGGCGATGGTAAAATCGAAACCCCAGAAATTGCCGAGCTACTGGAAGGCGAAGGTTATGAAGTGTGTTTCGGGCGCTGGATGGCGCACAACACGCTTATTTTTTCGATCAAAAAAGACGGCATGGAATTCATGCCGCTCGACAGCCCTATAATTCGGATCGGCTATGACGATCCGACAATTTACCTACCTGAAGATATTCAGGAGGTACTGAATAGCAAAATGCCGTATTTAGGCACTTTCCCTTATTAAAAAGACCTTATTAGCGCGGCCTAATTTTAGGGCAAGCATTGCCGCCAAGCCCCACGCTTGGAGGCGCAAATTTTTGTCACTCAATCCATAAGTCAAAATAAATCGAGCTGCACGTCATTGGGGTTTTTAACGCCAAACAGTAGGCGTGCCGCCTTAATCGTCGCATCACCCTGAAATATTGGTTCTTCTAAGCAATGATTAAAACTTTTCCATGCTGCCCAAACTTTAAAGCCTGAGCCCTCGTAATGAATGTTTATGCTATCGCGGCAACCTGAGCCGCCAGCTATTCCAAGTTCATAGCGAACGGCCTTGGCCATATCGGCATCATTTAAGCCTGTATTCGCTCTATTGCGCCAGCGCTCGCTTGCTCCGCTCATACACGTTAAAGCTCTTTTTAAAGACTGCTGCTTTTCAATTGCAGTTAGTTTTTTCATCGTAAAATCCCTTTCAGCGGAAAAAGAAACCGCCTTAGCGGTTCCAAAACACATGGACTTCCTGATAACCTGTTTCGATAGTAAAAATATCGCCGCTCATTTCCATGTCGCGCCCCATTTTTTCATAGTCGATATAAAATTCTAGGTGGCTGGGCACTTCGCTAGTCTCTTCTGTGATTTCCTGCGCGTAATCCTCCAAGCTCGGATATTGTCCTTGGTAATCCTCTTCCATAGCTTTTTGTGCTTCTTCAAGCGTTGAAAAATGACTGATCAGCTCGGCGGCTATTTCGCCATGCTCTTCAATAAAACACGCTATTTCCTGCGCGCTTTCGATGCCTTCATATTCTGATAGGCGATAGCTGCCATAACCTTCAAAATCGTGTATTGCGTATTCTTCCGCATCCTCTACAGGGCTGGATTTCAACATGGTATTTATTTGTTCTTGAATGTCGTCAACGTCCCCAGTCGCATCAATCCAAACACCGTGCAAATACCCGCTGTTATACGCTGCCAAACATGCCACATAAATTCTGATTTCATTGCTCATAGTCTTTTCTCCTAAATTCGCGTTTGAGGTTTTGAGCGAAGCGTTTTTGCCTCGCGCATAAGCCTCTGGCGACTAGGCCGACTAGGTGGGGGTGAAAGAATCCAGAACAAATTGCGGAGGGTCTATTCAGCGAAGCGCCAAATGGAAACCGTCATTTTTCTTGATTCTGAGGGCGGTGCAACGCCCCTCCCATATCTTCATTGATCAAGAACACCGCAAGGTGAAGCCAAACCATCCATCTGAATGCAGGCAGGCAGGCAGTTTTTATCACCGCCATTCAAACAATAATTTGATGTTCCTCCCTTATTACTTCGTTGCGATTAGCAACCTTTGAAACCCTTACTTTTAGCGCCAACAGGCCAAGTGATAGGCAAGCGCATCCGCGCTTCTCCATATATTTCGACCCTATGGGTGCTTTCCCAGACCTTCCGCGCAATGAGCGGCCTTACAAAAGGTCGCAATAACGCGACCTCCCACAACAGGAGGCAACAATGAAATTGATTACAAGATTTGAATTGGCAGCAAAAAGCAAAAGTGAGCTTTATGGCCTACATAGAAAGGTTTTTAACAAGCTGGCGAAAAGTGAGCCTCATACACTGGAACGTGTAAATTCCTTAGCCTCACTTGAAAATATCGAAAATGAACTTGCATCAAGGGCTCCGTGTCTTTGATTTTTTTAGCGGCCAGCTTCTTTTGCAGCTTTTTCTATCCAGCTTCCGAGGTTTTTGTGGCCCTCTTCATTATTCCAAAGGTAAAAACTATATCCCTTTGGGATTTGGTCGCAACGCTCAGAGGTATTACCTTGTAGGTCTTTAATTTTACTAATATCAACACCAAGTAGTCCATTTCCACGAGCAATGCTTTTTTCTATTTCGTATTTAACCCACTTACTTGAACATGTTTTTTCCCCGACAAGTACTACAGTAACGGACGTTCCTTCAAGCTGCCTATCTATCCAATTACGGATAGCTTGATCCCCCTGGCGCTTAATTTTTTCAAACTCTGCTTTGTCAACAAACCCAGCGGCATGTTTGCCCTGAGTAACCCAGCTATTCCGCACTACCATTGCTCTGGAAACATCTAAATATTTAAAACTGAAAAATACGTTACGGGCCATGATTACTCCTTGCAGATAAGATTCAAAAATTCAATTACTAATGAGATGCACTCGGCTGGCTTCTCGAAATGGGCACCCAGTTTTTTAAATGCCTCGTTGATTTCAGATGAGCAGCCAGGGTAAAAATCATTAAAATTAACGCTAACTTCTTCCCAAAGCTCCCTAGCCATGAATTCACTTCCACCGATTGGAACTATTGCGAGACCAAGGCGTTTGGCGATCTCAAACTCTTTACGAACCCCGTCTGCACTAACAACTTTTCCGTCAACCAATTTGTTACCAATGAAGAATAAAGCAATACCTGCATGACCAATAAGATCAATACGATATTGCTCCCATGTTGTATCTCGCTCTTCTTTATCCTCGATGAACTGTGGAAATGGGCGCATAATTAGCAAATCTTCTATATGCCGATCACCGTTTTGATAGACTCGTGAAATAGCACCAGAAATTACTGCGTTACCTATCCCAAGTCCGACTCCTGTTGCTATTTTGAATCCTTGATCGACCATTGCACTACCCAAAGCGCTTAGAGCCTGCTCGGTTTCAAATTGATTCCATCTACCAAAATCGTTTGCGCTACCTGAAATAAACACAGTGCGTCTGCTATAAGCACGCTCTATGATTCTAAGAATTTCAGGTATTTCACCATAATCATCAACCTGCAATGCTTTTATATTGAAGCGTTTAAGATCGCCAATTACCAATTTTTGCTTTGTTTTAGCGTGTTGAAATTCAGTATCAGAGGCATAGTCGCCGGATTGGCAAGCCTTAAAAATACAAAAGTGCTGTCTTTGATTGTCTTTGAAATATATTCTTATTCTGCTCAGTACGTAGTCCAAGTTTGGGTCAGTAAAACTAAAACCTAAAAACAAAAATGTTTTTGAGACTAAATCGCCTGAGAGCGCATTAACGAAAGGCGCATAATCAATAGAATATTTCTCATAGTCGTCTTTTGTTAAAACAGCCTGATCAGGGTGCTCGATATCGCCATGCATTTTGTACACAACAGCATCGCGTCGTGATTTGGTTGTGGCTAAATGATTGTTAGTGTATTTCGCGTCGGGAATTTTTCCATTTTCTTTTAGAGCATCTTCAATCAATCGGTCATAGTTGGTTGTCCAATACGTACCGATAGGTAGTTTCGCCAAGATACGGTGACATTCTGTCGGTGTTCTATTTAATGACAGCTCGTCTATCAATTGTTGATTAATTCTGTGGCGTCCATTCTCGTTGTGGTGATATTGAGCCAGGCTGACCAAGTCTTGTTCACGATCAATGTCTAATCCTAAGTCTTCAACCAAAGGTCTGAGCAAATCCTTCCAGTTCACAAAGCCAGCTGGTGCAGAAAGACCAGCACCCGCAAAAACTGCTGCGTTGTCTTCCTCGATTTCTTTGAGGTAGCGACTTATGAATTGCTCAATTTCCCTATTCAAAATTAATCCTCTTCAAACTCTGCACTGCCAAATTTCAACACATTGCAATTTTCCTTAATTGTCCTTTGCAATCCCTCATCAAAACCATCTTTCGACTTAGCCTGAATTTCCACGGAGATTGAGACGTCAACACCGAGCTTGGCAGTAAATTGCTGCACGACTTCATCGACAATGGTGGCGAAGTCCATTTTTGCTTTTAAGGGGTCAAGATTAATATTGCCGTAAAACTGCTTTCTAATCGCGGTTTGCATCGCAGGTGATGGCGTTGTGCCTAGACTCGGTTGTGGTGGTGTTACAGAAGAACCGCCGGACGTTCCCCGATAACCAACGTCTCCAACTGTCGGTGTCGATGCCTCTGGAATTACAGCGGGTTTGGTTTTCTCGCGGTATTCAGCAGCTGCGTCTTTATGGATTAATAAGCAAGTATCATCAAGTGTCAGGAAACCACCATTGCCAAATCTAAAGCCAAGATATTGATTTCCATCCTTCCCCGAAGCAAATCCAAAAAAATCTTCGCTATCTAATGCTTGAGCAATAGCATTTTTATAAACACTGTCGTTTACCAGCCTAGGTAAATACAAGTAATGGCAAGTATCTTGATAAACCTTTAGGGCGCTGATATCAGAAGTACCTTCCTTAAAGTACCATTGCTCCAATAAATTTTTTAAATGAATGGGCGACCATTCTGAGGTTATCCATTCTTCTTCACGCAATCTGTTTTCAATATCTTGAATTAGATTGGCAGAATTTGTGGATACAGAAATAGTTTCCCAATCAATAGATTTATCCGTCGCCTTAAACTGCATTGGGCATAAAACCCATTTGTAGGTTTCTCGCACCATCTGCTGTAAATTCTTTTCGGAACTACTGGTATTTTTCTTGGCGAGATTAGCTTGGAATAAATCTAGATTAAGTTTGCCATCTTCGATGTCTGCGACGATTTCACGCCAAGCCAAATAGGTTCGAGCAGCGTCATTTAATCTTCCGACCACATCCGCATCAGCAGCAAAGAAAATTAAGCGATTACGTTTTTGTCTCGGTTGATCACCTCGATTCTGTAATATCTTTTCAGCGGCAACAATAGCACTACTTCCGTCTGCTTTGGTGTAACCTTCTGCCGGTGATAGAACTACCAGTCTTGGGCCAGTGCCGTAGTCATCTGGCACATCATTTGAATTCGTAAAAACATGAACACCAGAAAAAATAGTTTGGCGACCAAAAACAGTACTCACTCGTCGCTTGAGTTCATCATGCAATGCCAGTTTGTCGATGTTCTGCTTTCGACTTTCCATCTCACGGCGCAAATTGGGCTTGGTGTCCAACCAAAATCGGTCTTGATCTGAATACAAATAATGTAAGCGGTCACGTAGTCGTTTTAAAACATCTTCAAATACACCGATAGTTTGGCCAGGCTGAACCGTTCCCAACAATATACGTTCTACTTGAACCCCTCTCACAACTTGATCTCGCGCACTCGGAGCGCTACCAAGAAATACTGTTCGCATAGCTCGACGCGCAGCCTGCACGCTCCCAAAACGCGTATCACGGCCGTCAATATCAGAAGGCTCTGACTTTGCCCCATCTACCTCTTTTTCTAAAACCGGCTCCCAGCCTTGCGGCAAATAGTGGATACTTTTGTTTCTTACAAGACTATCATCCAATGGAATAGAGCCAGGCATTATCAATGAATCTTGATTATTATCATTCCAAAGGCGATGAATAATCACCGCCATGTATTGCAGTACGCCACGGGTACGCTGGAACTTATCCAGCGTTGACCAATCCTCATAAAGCCGATCAAATATTTCTGGGTGTATTGGATACGAGTTACACATTCTCTCGAAATATTCGTTTGATTGTGTTTCGAGCGGAAAATGCTGAGCATTCTGTCGATAAAAATCACAAAACTGGCGGCTAATGCCCTCAACTTGCGCTCGCTCACCAGCATACTCAAACAAACGGCGGCGGACAATCTCAAATGCCTCTTCCGCTGCCACTGGCTTCCAAACTGTTTCTAACCGTCCAAAATGTTTTTCTAGAGCGCTGAGCGCCTTTTGGCCAAAGGAATCGCCCACTTCTGCTTCAGATTCCGGTAACGAAGCAAGCAAAATTGCATTTGGCACGACTTTCAGTGCCTCGGTTAATGCCTGAACAAACTTTAAGTTGGCTTCATATGTTCCTGCATTAAGTTGCTTACCAGGCTTAAGATCACTAAAGAATTTTTGCAGCTCATCAATAAGCACAACACAAGGAGCGGCACGTTTTAATAATTCGGCTAGGACATCTTTACCAGGGGCAGTTCCGTCTCTATCGCTTGCCGCAACTAACTCAAATCCTTCTTTGCCGAGAAGTTGCCATGCCATTTCTCCCCACAAGGTATTGACTGTAATACCGTCATGTTGTTTGCCCTGACTAACAGATAAAGCGATTCCATCTAACACAGCAGTGTTTGCCGTTGGTAACTCATTTATTTGCGCTTGATCTAGCAGTGGCGGAATACCCTCTAGCTTATCTGTACTGACTTTTCGAGTAGCCAGATGAAGAACCGCTAGCATGGTATGTGTTTTACCACCACCAAACGATGTTTGTAATTGAATGACAGGATCACCACCCATACCCGCCAAGCGTTGAGCTACCGAAATTAGCAATAAGCGCATACCCTCAGTAATAAATGTGCGAGCAAAAAACTGCTCCGCATCTTGATACTCAGCAGGCGCAGTTCCAGTGGCTACCTGGGTAATGTCCGCCGCGAATTCGGATTGCTTGAACGTGCCTTCGAGGACATCTTTATGTGGTCGGGCTATTTCACGCCAGGGTTTTAAACTCATTATTCTCTCCTTAAAAATCCAGGCCAAGTTCAGCTTGCGAGTCTTTGTGCCCAACATCATGTGACGCTGTAACAATCGCGTGCCAAGAGCCAATTAATTCATTGTAGGCGCGAGCATCTTCTGCCCATTTTTTACGTTCGCACAATGTGTATAAGTGATACGCTAATTGACGTATCGGTTCCCCTCGCTCGGGCATGCGAGCGAGTAAAGCACCAGCTTCACTCTCTCCCTGCTGATTGAGCGCTCTTATCAATTGGTGGCAGGCTTCCCAAACGGGCATTCTGTTATCCGTTTTGGGGTCCCAGTCTTGTGGGTATTCGCTCCACTTCAATAAGCGAACTTTTCCGCCCCCAGCTTCTACCACATCGGCATCACGAACACCTTCAACAGAGGTGCCTTTTGCACGGGCAAGCGTATCGGCTACGCCAAACTGGCCTTCCCCCCAACCGTATTGGCTAAACCAATCGTCGCAAAATAAGGTGTCCGCATCAAAGTTGCCACTGTCCGGGTTGAGGTAATCGGTAATAGCTCGGTTAATTAGAATCAGTGCATCGTGCACACTCATTTTGCTGCCATCTTGGTTTAGCACCGCAGCATATTTTGAATAGATGGCCATGCCTGGGCCAATGGAGGCCTGGGCTAAATCCACAGGGGCGATCGGCGTGGCGCCAGTTTCGCCGCCGACCATTGCTTCTAATGCTTCGGGCATTTTTTCTCGCAGTTCGCGCTGGAATTCACGACGGGATATGGATTCGGCCTCGATTTCGCGTTTTTTACACACTAAGATGACGGAGGAAGCCAATGCATTAGTACCTGAGGCAATCATTCTATTTGCCAATTCTGTGCGCATAGGCCATGTTCCATCAATAGAAAAGCCAGCAGAAATAACAGCTTCCAGAAATGTTTCCCAGCCTGTGCTCGAAGTACTCCCTTCCTTTGTTTCAGCTTGTTTAAAGGCATAGTAAATGGTCACAGGGAATGCCGGATGTCCCTTTTTTGCCATGTTCTGGATAGCGTGAGTCATCCCATTCAGAAAGAATGTTTCTGCTTTTTCTTTACTCCCGTGTCGATAGGGCGTAGCTACTAATTCCTCCGCTTTAGGTACAGCTAATGTAGAAAATAATTCCGGGTAAATAGCCCGTAAGGATCGCCGCAGCCAAACGTAGAAAAAATCAGCTAAATCTGCATAACCGATGTTGTCATAGTAAGGTGGATCAGTAGAGATAACTTTGTTCGTTGAGATATTTTGATTCGAAGCATCTGCTTGATGCACTAAGCCTGGAATAAGTGAGTTTAGCCTTGTACATGCATTTAGATTGTCAGCCGTATATTTTATAGCCTTCAACCAGCAGATCGATTTGTTTCCCATTATGTTCGATTCTGGAAAATCCCAAGCCATAGGTAATGCTTGCCTTTTATAAGTTTGCATTACCTGTTCTCCGGATGCTTTCCAGGTAACTAAACTACTGTTGTAGTCTGTTAGTCTGTCCACGGCAAAAGCTAAATAAACTGCTAAAGCATCACCATAAGCCGTTGCTCCTAATCCACCAGTATCAATACCAATCCCATCTTCCGCCAGCCCAGCAGCTTTCGCATCTACAATGGCTTTGTTTCTAGCCTCTTGAACCAAATCGGAAAAGGTTGTCAGCGCGACAAGCTGTCGTGATGTAAATAGATCACCATATTCATTTAAGCCATATAATTGAGTTCGAATATCACGTGGGTTGTGATTGATTTGAGTATTAGGCTTCCAATCTGGTTTTGCTGATTTCGCAATCTCTTCTATTTCTTTTGTGGGGGAAAGATATACGCGACCAGATTTTCCCTCAGCTATAACCGCTAATAATCGTTGATTGAAAGTACCCTGTTGGCCTTGTTCTCGAATTAGTTTCACCGGTATTGGGGTGTCTGAAATTAAGCACTTAAAATTACCTCCTCGACCTACTTTGGTCCCATTTTTTGCTTCTGCCGGAAGCTTTCCGACTTTAACTTGGAAGCGATAAGTGTCTTCCTCAATTATAGGGTTAACATATGCTTCTTTACCTTTTTTGCTGGACAATATGAAATTAGAAACCAATGGTACATCAACATGATTAAATGCCGGGTTAGGGCTTTTCACTGTTCGGGCCCATAACCAAGCGATGACTGTTAATTCTTCACCTCTATAGGCTTTTAAATCGGCTCTATGTGTAATCATCTCATCGGTTATTTTTACTTTAGGATACAAATGTCCAATACGCTTAGCAGCTTCTTGGTGAACCCATTGGCCATAGCGGCGCACGTCTTCTGCCAAGCCCTTAGCTCCACTCCAGTCGTCCATCAGATTTTGTTGTTTTTCTCCTTCAGGTATCGGGCCGACTGGAGCCTGGCCAGAAAACTTAGGCGGTATCTCGATCATAGCTTTATTGATCATTACCGCGACAGGGTTTAAATCGCTGGCGTAGCTTTCTAGCCCTAGGCGCTGTGCTTCTAACGGAATTGCCCCACCACCGGCAAAAGGGTCGTGAAAGGCAGGCAATTTTTCTGGGTTAAATAACTCTGCCGCTTGCGGGTGATTGCGGTTTAAATGGCAGGTTTCTCTCCAACTTTCTTTGATTGCTGCGCGGGCGCGGTTTAGCACCTCTTCGTTATTGGTATTTTCCCACTTCACCAAATCACGAATAATTTGAAACAACTTTTCACGTTTTATTTCAGCTTGTTTCTTATTGACGCCGTATTTGAAACCATCATCTTGCTGGTAGCCAGGGTCATTTACCATTTGCGCAAAAATAACTGCTCGCGCGGCTGGTAACGGGCGTCTCGCCCACCAAAGATGTAATCCTCTGGGGTGAGCACCGATACCCGGCTGTTTTTCATGTGCGCAGGCAGCGTTAATTTCATCCAATGGCAACGCTACTTCTATCAATTTTTTTGGGCTATATATTTTTGTCATGGTCTCTTCTTAAATCGTTGCTGTTGGCGCTACTGCTTTTGAAAGCAGGTCAACCAAATCGTAATTAACACTGGCTACGCCAAAATCAGGTTCTACCGCAAAAGGATTTTGAATATAAAACGGGCCTTCGTGACTGTCGCCATCAACGACTACAATGGCGAGAATGAATTTATCGGATTGGTTTAGCCCATAAATAATTTCATTACGGCTTACGGTAATGGTGCTTTGGCCTTTTGCTCTGCCTTTCACTTCAATATGGCGGTCTGGCTTTATTGAGCCATCGGCATTGGCAGGTGGGCGCGAGGTAACATCCCAGCCACATTTTTCTGCCCCTACATCTGTCACTAAATGACCGAACTCTCGCTCAGCTTGGATAACGGCATTCATGGCCACTTGCTCTATGCGTGCTCGCGCAACAGCATCGACAGTGAATTGTGTCTCGCCCTTACGCTGCGATAACAAGCCTTGAGGTATAACTAATGCGCCACCAATAACCACTGGCGTGCTGGAAACCACATTTTTGAGGTCTTCCAATTCAGCTTTGCGTTGCTCTAAACGCGCAGTCAATTCATCTACACGGCGACGAGCCATTTCTGGCTGCATACGAGGTTGCTTTCCGGCATTGACATCGTTTTGAAGTTTTATGTACCGATCTGACCAGTAATTTATTTCTTTAACTAAACGCTCATTGACCGCTGCTAAGGTTTTGTCGGCTTGGCGCTCACGGCGACCTTTAACTTCTGCGTAATGCTCCGGCACTAATCGTTGCGAAGCATGATTGAGGGCTAATGCTTCGAGGTTGTGGTTTAACCAAGCCGCATCGAGCACGTCTTTAACGATTTTTTGGTCGTATTCATCGATAGGCTGTAAATCTAAGTGCGGTGCCCAGCCTGCGTTGATTGCATTACCGTGTTCGTCGATCTCAACAAACTGTAACCTGCGCGACGCGATGTTATTACTGTGCCCGCTTTCCCGAACTACATGATCCACCATAAACAAGACTTTAGGTTCTGTGCCATCGTCATTTGGATCAACTAAAATGGCACCCTGTTTAAGTTTTTGCCTATGTGCCTGTAATACTAAGTCGGTTGCTGAATGCATAAGCGGGTGCATAGGGTGAATCATATCCGCCATTGGCTTTCCCGCTTGGCGAACATGCTGCTTCTCAAAGCAGATACGTTCGTATTTTTTCAGTACCGGTGTGCGGCTTTCGCCAATAATGCGATCTCGCTCGCGGATAGCTGCGGGAACGTGACGCACCTCATAGCGGCCAGATTCTCTTGCGCGAAACTCGCCGCCTAGCGTTTGAAAGGCTTCAGTAAAAAATGCACGAATAAAATAGGGCTGGAGCTTGCGCGCTTCTGCTTTTTCCATTTCTTCTTTAACGGCATAAAGCTCTTCTAATCCCATGTGTTGATCAACCAATGCATTTCGCCGAATTATTTCCTTCAGGTGGTCTGCATCCAAGGCTCCTTCAATCACTTCATTCATTTTCGCTTTTATTTTTGGGTCTTCACCGTAGCGGATGGCTTCAACCAACAAATCTTTTAATGAGATATTGTCGAAAGCCTCGCCCAGCACATCGAATACTTTGCCGCCGAGTGCTTCCTTTTCCACTTCGATCTTGTCGAATAATTTTTGGAAAACTGCACCCTCACGGGTTTCGTTAGCAACGATGTTCCATAAGTGACAGACTTCAGTTTGACCAATACGGTGGATACGGCCAAAGCGCTGCTCTAAACGATTTGGATTCCAGGGTAAGTCATAATTCACCATTAGATTAGCATTCTGTAGGTTGACACCTTCGCCTGCTGCATCTGTTGCAACCAGCACAACGACTTCTGGGTCGTTACGGAATTCTTCTTGTGTCCTGCGGCGTTCATCACGGTTAGTGCCGCCGTAGATAGTGCGAACAGCATTTGTGTTGCCAAGCATGCTGCCAATGCGGGCTACTAAATAATTCAATGTGTCTTTGTGTTCGGTAAAGATAATAAGTTTTCTGCGGCTGCCACTTTGCGTGAACATCTCGGGCTTATCTTGCAACAAACAAGAGAGCTCTTCCCATTTCTTATCATTACCGGACTGGACCACCGATAAGGCTTGATGTTCCAGGTCTTTAAGAATCAGAATTTCAGCTTCGAGTTCAGGAATGGTTTCCGCTGCGGACGCTTGATCGACGACTTGTTCGGCATATAATTCATATTCTTCAGCACTTAAGTCTTCGTCGAGTTCGTCAAGGTTCTCTGGCAGATCAATATTCTTCTTAACGCTATATTCGCCAACGGTTTCAGCTACGCCATTATTTCTGACGGCTTCGCCTCGTGCCATAAGCTTGGTTTCTTCTAAGCGATCTTCCAGTCGCTTGCGGCGGCGTTTTAACGATTGATAGATAGCTTCAGGACTTGACGCCAAGCGTCGTTGCAGCATCGTAAGTGCGAAACCGATATTGTTTTTCTTTTGACCATCAAGATTGTCTGCGCGATTCATTTCTTCACGAACATAGGTTGTTACCTGCTCGTAAAGCGATGCCTCCATGGGGGATAGCTCATAATTTGCCGTATAGGCGCGACGTTCAGGAAAAAGCGGTGTTCCATCAAACTTCAGCAGCTCTTCCTTCACCATTCGACGCATCATGTCCGACACATCAACTTTATGGGCACCTTCGCGAAACTTACCGTAGAAGCGGTCTCCATCAAGCAATGACAGCCATATTTGAAAGTCTTCTTCTTTCCCGTTATGAGGTGTAGCTGTCATTAATAAGTAATGGCGTGTAATCGAACCCAGTAACTCCCCTAATAGGAATCGTTTGGTCTTGTTGACCTTGTTGCCGAAATAATTGGCGGATAATTTATGAGCTTCATCGACGATGATTAAGTCCCATTCCGTATTTTTCAGTTTCTCTTGAAAATCTTCATTCCGTGAAAGCTGATCAAGTCGGCAAATTAGCTTATCGGACTCTTCGAAATAGTTGCCTGATGCACATTGCTCTTGCTTCTCTCGACTAAAAATATCGAAAATCACACCGAATTTTTCAAGAAGTTCGTCCTGCCATTGCTCTGTAAGCGAGCCTGGAGAAACGATTAATATGCGTTTTGCATCCGCACGAAGAAGTAGCTCGCTAATCAGTAAGCCAGCCATGATGGTTTTACCTGCGCCTGGGTCATCGGCTAAAACATAGCGTAACGGTTGCTTGAGCAACATGTGTTCATAAACAGCAGATATTTGGTGAGGCAGAGGTTCAACATTTGATGTATGAACAGCCATCATGGGATCGAAGAGTGCTGCCTGGGTTATACGGAAGGCTTCTAGACCAAGCTTGAATTCAGCGCCGGGCGCGTCAAATGCCCAAGGCCGACCGGCTGTAGCCAGCTCAAGGCGAGATTCGTCTGAGCGAAACAGCATTTGCTCACCCAACTTACCCTGGCTGTCTTTATAGTAAACCGTGAGTGCCGCGTCGCCGACAGGCTCTACCTGAACGACTCTTACGATTTCGTCGGATTGGATGCCACGAATTTGGGCGTCTTTTTTAATGTCTTCAAGCTTTAGCATTTATTCTCCAAATCAATGACTAATCGATTCTCCATCCAAAAATTACTTTATTCGCTGATCTTCTTTTTTTGTTCGATCCACTTTTCTATATCAGATTCCTTAAAACGCCAACTGCCTCCGACCTTAAAGCCAGGTAATTTGCCTTCGGCGGCAAGTTTATAAGCAGTTTTTTCAGCGAGTTTTAAGTACGCCGCAACTTCTTTTAAGGTCAGTATTTGGTCAGTCATAGCATGTATTGCCCTCATAGCTTAGGGGAGAATATGGGAAAATCGAGGAAGAAACAACCATAAACTCCTATGATTGTTGGTGTTTCTACATTAAATTGTTTGTAGCCAATGGAATAGACGGATTTTAGATGAACAACGCGCCAACCCCAGCCTATATCAAGCCAAGTGATGCCAGCTCTTGGGCGTTGTGCGCGCGTCGCGTTTGGCTGGATAACAGGGGCGCACTGGAACTTGAGGAAGCAGAAGATGCCTTCGAAGCTTTGATCATTGAGCTTGGCCTAGTGCATGAGCAAGCGGTATTAACCAAGCTAACGAAAGAAAACGCCGTACATACGGCCACTTCGCCAGAAGACACACAAAGACTTATGGCGGATGGTGTCGATGTTATTTACCAAGCCCAGCTGCTCGACAAAGAAAATCACTTTGTTGGCTACCCTGATTTTCTGATCCGCCATACCAGTGGTGAATATCAGCCAGCCGATGCCAAGCTATCACTCAGTGAAGAAAAAAAAGAAATACAGGTGCAGCTTGGCTTTTACCGCCGAATGCTTAACGCTAATTTGCCTGCCATTGTATTTTTAGGTGACGGCAATACGGCCGAAATTGGTGATGAGGTCTATCCCCTCACCAATCAGTTTGTGACTGAGATGCGAGAGTTACTGGCAAGTGGCATGGAGCCTTTGGTTCGTTATAGCCATAGCAAGTGCCGCGCATGCCCTTACTACGCGCACTGCAAACCTGCCTTTGATGCGAAGGAAGAAATTTCACTGCTTTACGGTGTTCAAGGCCGTGCAGCAGATGGGCTAGAAAAGCACGGTATCAATACGATATCAGCATTGGCCGCAAGTTCAGCTGAAAGCTTACCCGATGTTCCTTACTTTAAAGGCTATGAAAAGAAGCAACGCGCAATATTGCAGGCACAATCATATTTCAGTGGAGAGGTGCATAAAATTGCACCCGTGAGCCTCCCTGATGGCCACTGGGTACATTTTGACATCGAGGACAATCCTCTTACTGGGAACGGCGAAAAGCATGTGTATCTTTGGGGCTTTTTAGTACCTGACTTTAGCAATGCTGATTTCGAATATGTTTGGACGGATACTGCCGAGCAGGATAGACAAGGCTGGATTGAGTTCCTTGCAAAAATCGAAGAATACCGTGAGTGCTATGCTGATTTGATACTTGCCCACTATTCACAGCACGAGCGCACAACGATACGGAGCTATGCCAAGCGATATCAAATGGAGGACAATGAAACCGTCCTGTATCTGCTTGGTGACGAAAGCCCATTATTTGATATGCAAAAACCCGTACTCGATAGCCTTGTTTTGCCATTACAAGGTTATGGCCTGAAGGACATTTGCAAGCACAAGGATTTGGTCAATTTTCAGTGGGAAGATGATAGCTCAGGCTCGCAATGGTCGGTGGTGCAATTCAATCGATTTTTGGCGGAAAACGATCCAGAAGCGAAAGCTCAGTTGAAAGCCGAAATGTTGGGCTATAACCGCGATGACGTGATTGCAACGCGGAGGCTGGAAGAATGGTTGCGAGCTAAATTTATGTAATGAGCGCATCCAAGACGCCTTCTTAGTCGTCCTCCACTGGCGAAACAGTGATCGTCATTGAGCGGCGAAACGCTCACGGCATCCAAACGGCGGACGGTTGGTGCATGGTTCAGCCCAGATGGAGAGGCAAATCTCCAAGCTCTGGTTGATGGGGATACAAGGGGAGAGCAGAATTCTCGCCCTTGTCCATGGGGTTCTTAGGGGTAGCTCGGAGGCTCCCATAAGTGGTGATTGAACGGCCATACGTTCTGATGGTGCAGCACTGGCTCAATGCCGGTAATGCACCACAAAAGCTCTTGCCCGAGAATGATAATTCGAGGTTTAGAGCGTCCCCGCAGGATAGAACGGACATGGAATGTCCTTCTCAAGATCGGTGCGTGGAGGGCAAAATGGCACATTTTGTACTACACGCACACATCTTGCGGTCATCCTTAAGCCATACCGATAGCGAAACTATCCGGTAGCGGGAGTATATTGCGATGCAACCTGCTCCCACGATAGCAGCGGATGACGGTGGCACTGACGTTGCCACAAATGCGGCGGTCAGACGTTAGGCACAAGAGCCTACCACCTGCCCAAGCTCTCCGTTACCACAAATGGCAAAAGCAATCCTTGACCTCTCAATATGCACGCCGTCAGTCGTATTCTGACTGGCGGCATGATCGTTACCAACAGGTAACAGATCATATTGGGTGGGTTCAGCGGCTGAACGATTTCCGTAGCGACATCGGAGCAAGTTTGGAATCGTTTAGGGGCTTTAGCCGATAGGCTAATTATTGATGACAATAAAGCCTCCCCTCAGTAAGCATGAGGGATGGTTTATTAGGTATAAAAAGCAAAACTTCAAAACAAGGAATATTGACTGGCAACATCCTTTTGTTTTTGCCATTCTGGGTTGGCAGCGCCATCGTCCAACCATGCCAGAACATAGTCCAAGGCGCTACCATACTCATTGAGGTCGCTTTCATCGATAAAATGGGATTTGTAGCCGGTCTCAGTTATTGGTAATGGCGCTTTTTCAGGATCAATGGTTCTGATCTCCAGATGCTCAATTACACCGCAATAGTTGTGGACGTGTCGTAACAAGATGCGGATGCCGCTCCACTCGAAGTCGTAGATATTGACAGTCATGTTCTTTCCCTTTCCTTGCAGGAGGGAGAGCGGCCTATTGGCCACTCTCGTCCGTTGCTTTGTCTGTGATTGGAAAGGCGTAGAAACCACTGTCAATGATTTGTGTACCGTGAAGCTTGATGTATAAGCCACCGTCATCTCGTACCCACGCTGCGCCGATTGTTTCAAAATCCGTTTGCTTGCCGTATCCGACCTTCTTGCGAAGCGTATGCGTTGGCTTGGCGTTGGATTTTCCGTTTGAGGTGTTTTCTTGTGTGGTCATGATTATATTTCCTTTTGCTATTTCAAGAACCGAGACATTTCGGGCTTGTGAATAGCGATTACCCCGATCAGGAGATCGGTGAGTGTCCAATCATTTTGTGGGTGACTATTAGCGGCTTTTTGGCGATTTATCGCCTCTACAGCCGTTTATAGGAAAAATGATTTGATACGAGCCACCTGTCGGGTAGCGTTCACAAGATAAAGGCAGAAATTGTATCTACGGGTTCTTATGGGCAAAAGGTTTCGAATGACGCGTGGCGAGAACCACCGAAAGGAAACACCCCAAACACCGCTGTGAGCAACGGCTTACGGCTATACGTTAACGAATTATTAAGATTCTGGGCGTAGGCTTTAAGTAGAGGCGTGGTTTCTAAGGGAGTTAAAGCTACGATGACGCTGACAGTGCGTTTCTCCTCTTTCTCAAAACATGGGTGCAACGAAACAATGTAGCAATAGCTGCGTTTGGTTTCAGAGAAGGAAAGCACCATGGATTTGATTTCTGACACAAAGAGCATCAAAACTGAATTTGAAGCGCAAGTAACAGCCGCGCTAATGATCCAGAGCAACGCTCTCATCCCATTCAAACTCGCAGTACGTTTATGCGGTATCTCTCGCCAAGAGATCAACCGGCGCATAGCTCGCAAGACTTTTCCAAAACCTCGTAAATTATCAAAACGGGCAAATTCCGTTCGCAAAGCTTTCTATCTGAAAGACTTACATGAGTGGATTAAGAATCCGCACATGTATTTGCAGAGCTAGCATGGAAAGGAGCACCGATGGCTGTGGATAACCTACCTGAAATTTGCACTCCCGAGGAGGTCGCTGATTTTTTACGCATTGACGCCAAAACCGTAAAGAAGCTATGCCGGAATGGCGAGCTGGAACACTTTAGACCAACGCCAAACAAGATACGAATACCACGAGATAAGATAGAGGAGTACAAGGATCGATGTCTAAAAAGAACAAGGGAATGCACCTCCACTACCGCAAAGACCGAGACTGCTGGGAAATCAGGGAATTTGTTGGCGGAAAACGTAAGCGACATGCAACTGGCTTTAGCAGCCGTAAGGATGCAGAAGAGAAACTTGCTGAACTCCTAGTTAAAACCGTTGCTATTGAAGAATGCGAAAACCTCGGAAGAATAATTGGTTACTACATTCAAGAACACCTTCCAACCATTAAGCGTCCAGATACAGCAATAAAGTGTCTTGAGCGAATTATCCCATTCTGGTCTGAAATTAAGCTAAATGACATTCGGAAATCAAAGACCTTGGAATACTACGAATATAGAAAGCGTGAATTTCAGCATTGGCAAAAAGTGTACGGATATAAATCCAAACGGTCACTTTCTATGGCCACTGTCAGAAGAGAGCTTGAACAACTACAAGCAGCGATCAACTATGCTTACAAAGATAATATTATCAACATTTGTCCGCATATCTGGAAACCTGAAAAATCGAAGCCTAGAACTCGTTGGCTAACTGTAGGTGAAGCTGCAAAACTTGTTCAAGCTGCAAGGGCAAGTGAGAAAGCAAGAGACCACCTTCCCATCTTTATACTTATTGCTCTATATACAGGCGCAAGGAGCGAGGCAATATTCCGTTTAAGATGGTCTCACATTGATCTTGAGCATGGATATATAGATTTTACTGATCCCAGTGACAGCAAAAACAAACAAGCCTCTATTGTTCCCATTTCAAAGAAATTATTGGGACACTTAAAACGTCATAAAAGATATGGAACAGATATTGGATATGTTGTTCACATCAACCAACAGCGCGTAAATAGCGTAAAAACCGCGTTCAAGAGCGCGTGCACTCGCGCTGGCTTGGATAGTGTCACGCCTCATATTCTTCGGCATACGGCGGCTTCGTGGCGCGTACAAAGGCGTGTCCCCACATACGAAGTTGCAAAACTTTTAGGTCACAGTTCCGCTCAGATGGTCGAGAGAGTGTATGGGCACATGTCGCCAGATCACCTTCTGGACGCTAAAGAAAGATGATACTGCCCCAGAGACTGCCCCAAATAGTTAAATCGAAACTACATAAAACGTTGTAAGTCTTAGTGGAAGTGGTGGGCCAGGCCGGATTTGAACCAGCGACCAATCCGTTATGAGCGAACTTATCGGATAGGAAAAGCGCAGTAATACTGCCAATTTAAGAAGCTAAAATAACAAAAACGACTCGATAATCTTTGTTTTAACTGCCCCATAACTGCCCCAACTCGAAAAGTAGCATTTCGCCTAATACAGCAACCAAACACATTTAATCCACAATTTATTTTCCAACAGCCTCATGCTTGTGGATAAGCCTATTGAAATACTTTTAGGTTTTATACGTCCCGAGACAGAAACTGCTTCGCCAATCGCGCAATAGACTGGTTTCTCTAACTGTGAATATAGTAGACGACTTTAAAATGTATCAGAGGCCGTCCTGTTGAGATATTTACTTTTATTCGCGGTTCTAATTTCGGCAACCAGCGTATGTCATTTTGCAACTAGGAGTATTGCGTATGAACGAAATTAGCAACACAAGACGCAACATTGGGTATGTGGTTCTTGCGCTACTGTTAATAGGTATGGCTGTAATTTTTGTTCCCAAAATAATTGATTTGGTCGATATCAAGCAGTCGGGATTCGCGGACGATTTACTGACGGATGAGCAAGAACAGAAGCTACGACAAGATTTGATTAAAGAAGGGGTAACACTGAAAACTTTGCAAGAAACTATTGAGCCAATTATAGGGGCAGACGAATTATTAAAAAAATGCAACAGTTTGGTTGGTCAAGATAGTGAAACTTATAACGAAAAAGATGCGCATTATTGTCTAGGTTTTTTTCAAGGATTTCTAGCAGGAAAGTTTGTTCAAGACAGAATTGAATTTGAAGGAATTTGTATGCCCATAACAATATGGGAAAATGGTTTAGCAAAGCTATATGTAGAATACACGTCAGCGCATCTTAAGGATTTATATAATGAGCACGGTGTAGAGACCGGATACACAGTGTTCATAATCCGAATGCTGAAACAAGAATTTCCTTGTAGTGTAGATTAATTGGTTGATTGCGATAAAATAATATTGTAATCAGAATTCTACAACTTGCCTGACAAAGACTGCTGCGCCAATTGCGCAATACGTTCCCGCTCAATCAAGATTTCTTCGTCTGGAAATCCCCGCATATGAAAATCCCAATATGGATTTCGCTTATGGACCGCTATAGGAACGCCCATCGGATGATTTTTCGCAACCCACAGTAAATCACGCAGAATTGCTTTGTGCCATGGCCTCACGGGGATCATTGCTCGCTCGTGCATTATGGCTTGCCATTCCTCTTTCGAGATTAGGAACGGCTTTTTAAGCCTCATACTGGTCTCCCAGTTTTTCTGCGCCATGGCCTGTACAGACAGTCCTTTGAGCATCTGCCCTCTGATTTCCAGAGTCCAGATAGAAGGATCGAGGCCATGTTGCGGGGCATGCGTATGCAGGAAATACAAATAGCTGCCCAGCTCCATAAACAGATATGTTTCAGCCTCCTTCCAGTGGAACTGGCAGAATTCGTATAGGTTTCGGAAAAGATAGTAGTCAGCTTTCGTTGCCCTACTCTTAAAACCTCGGTGCTTTCTAAGAGCATGCCGCACGATTCCGGCGTGATGTGTACTCGGCCCTAAAAGCAAAACCGATCCTGCGCCAGAGAATAACTGCGGGTAGTAGAACGCGCCTATGAAAAAGCATGATCTGAAATAAGAAAAATATTTGTAGATCGTTTTGGTGGAAAGGCCGGTTTGTTCCTTTGTAAGTATCGGTGTATTTCCCCAGACAAAATGGTTGGCCAGTGTTTCGAATTGAGCTTCGCTCAATTTTGTATGCTTGCCGTATTTGTTCTTGGGCTTGTAAGTCTTGTTCCGGTGCTTCCAGTCGGGGTAGAGCTTGAGCTTCCATTTTGAAAATGCGCTTTGCGAGAGACCGTGCTTGGTGCAATAGAGGGATTGGGACAATGAAGATTTGAACCATGCCCGTATATGAGACCGCCAAAAGCGTTCTTTTTTATTATGTGGCATTGATCTGGCCATTTAAGAAACTCATAAAACCCCCTAAAGGCGGCAATTTGGCCTTATACGTTTTTCCGTATCCATGTCTTTTTCCCCTTATCTATCCACACCTTACGTGGTTTTATAAAATATCTATCTTCCCCAGTTATTTTGACTGATCTTGGAGTCGACTGCTAGCCTCACTCTCAAGCTTTGCGCAAAGCCTCTTAAACGAACATCCGTTTACCAACGCCCTGCACCGTAGGGCAAGGAGGCTTTAAATGTCTGATAAAAAAATAGTTCCTATCTATGTTGCCCTTGAAACGGCAAGCGAACGGGCACAAAAACGCACGTCACCGAAGCCTCGCGCCGAACGGCCTCACTGCGATCTCTGGTCACATTGCAATGATCCGCTGTGCTTCAGCGCAGGTTGCCGCGAGAACGTCTTCGCGATCCCTGACAAGGGGGATCAATCATGAAATTCGATAAGCCTAGCCCGTTTGAAGGCATGTCTGCACCGAGCTTCGCATCCGTCGCAAATGTGCTCTTCTGCATTGTCCTCGAAAGCACGATGTTCGTCATGTTCTACGCGGTCTATACCGAAACCATAGGCCTCATGAGCGATACCTACCTCTCGGAATTGCCTGTTATCGGCGAAGCGTTCACCTATCTTGATCCCGATGCGAATGCCAGCCACATCATTTCGTTTTTGTTGGCGACGTTTTCTGTTGGAACACCAATATTCATCTGGTCAGAAATATTCCGCCAGAACATCCTTGATGATCCGCAAGAGTGGTTTTCACATCCACAAAATCAGATCGTCGCCAGCTTGGCCGGAGCGATCTTACTGCTCGTGATCGGCTTGGAAGTCGTCAACCTCTACACCCTCGTCGCTCGTGAAACCATGCCGTCCGGCTTCATCGTGCAAACCGATGATAGCGGCCTGATGGCGTATCTCGCTCAAAACAAAGGCATGGCAATTGGCATCAGCGCGGTTATCGCGGTGATCAATATCGTCCTTGCACTTTTCACGACGCGCGCTATTCGCAGCCTTAAATCAACCGAGGAATAAATCATGAAATTCTTAACAGCATTCGTTTTTGTTTTCGCGCTTGTGGCCTGCGGTGAGAAATCAGCCCCTACGCCGCCAAATAAGACAGAAGCCATTTTTGTCTTAATAGAGAATGGCGGCACCGTCATGCAAGAAGATCAAGGCGAGGCGCTTAATACTGCCCTGCATCTCTTCCAGCAGCTCACAACGCTAGGTCGCCGTAAGGCCACCAAAGACACTCAAATACATATTGTCTTAAGCGCACTACCGAACCGCATTGCATGGTCGGGAACGCCTGATCAACTCATGGCGCAGGCGGAGGATGTCAAAAACCTGATTACCTTCAAGCCATCCTTTTCTGATCTGGTCATGGCGTTCGAGCAAATCGAAACCACCGTCAATCTTACGCAGCCCGATACCCTCCGCATTTACTGGATTGGCACAACCATCCATGTGCCGTTTCAAGACAGTGCGGGCGCAATAGAAGTTGTTGTGCCGCAGGACGTGCCAAGCGATCTCGCATTGCCACGACTCGCCAGCCGTCTTAGCGCTTTCAAGATCATGCGCGTTCATCCTGACCAAGATCAAATCCTGCAAGCCTACCTTGCATCGCTCGGCATCTTAGAGCGCGCGCGAAAAGGTGAACTGGACTTCTCGCTTCTGGGTGAAGCGCAAACCAAGTCACGTCTCAAGACGCTTTTATAAGGAGGCCGTGAATGAATATTCGTGAATCAATTCTATCCGTCAGTATGGCTGCTCTATGCTCCCTGCCCGCGCTTGCAGCGGCGCAGGAGCCAACAATCACCATCAACGCACGCAGTGATCAGCCGCAGCCCATCATCGTAGTGCGCTCAAAATACGATTTTGAGACAGTAATATCGCTCAAGATGAATACCGATCCATCGCTTGGCGCGTCGGATGTTCTTATCAGGGCGATCTCAAAATTCGGGATGGTCGATGCGCATGGGATCACCATCACATCTGGCTTTGATGTTGATGTGGCCAATAAGCTCGTCGTTGCCTTTAGCGGCGGCACCTCCGAGATCATCAGGACTGCACGTACCTCCGGTGGCTTCCAAGTTATTGGCAGCTTCAAAGATCGCAGTGGCAACTTTGTCTCTCCGCCAGTCGGTAGCTTGGCCGTCTATAACACCAGCGGCGAGAAATTGTGCTTTGAGTATGAAACCCAAGCGCAGGCCAACCCCAAAATGGCCTTTACGCTTCTCATAGATCGTTCCGGTTCGATGTATAGCGTCATGGATGACGTGAAGGCTAGCGCCCAAGATTTCCTAAGCGCTCTGCCGCCAGCGTCTCTGTGTTCTGTCGCGAGCTTCAATCAAACGGCGCGGTATCACAATAGCGGTTTCCAAAGCTGTAACAGCGGCAATTTTCAAATTAACGCCATGGAAGCGGATGGAGGCACCAATTTACAAGAGCCATTAATGTCCAGTTATCAACTGCTGGATCAAAGCTATTTTAAGAATTACCAAAAGGCCGTGATCATTATCACGGACGGTATTTTTGCCTTTCACACCAATCAGGCTGACTACAAGGCCGTCAAGAAAGACACCCTTACATTCGCCTATTTGCTCGGCAATTCCAGCGACGCGCTGATCAAGGGAATCGCGGATGGATATCTGCACGACCCCAAGAACGTCAAGGCAAGCCTAGAGCGTTATTTCGGGGCATTGAGCGCGGCCTACACCACGCAAAAAGTTCTGAATGTTCGCCAGTGCCAAGGAGGCCTCTATGCAGCCCCCTAATCAGCCACCACGCATTTACAGCCGTGACCCGCATGCCCATGGATCAGCGCAATGGGCAACGCCTGCACATTTAAAGGCGCGTCACTATGGTGAGACGGGACGTATGTTTCTGGGCTATGGCCTGCCTGAGAACAGCAAGGCCAAGAGCTACCAAATCAGAAGCTCAAGCAAAATGCATCATCTGGTCGTTGGTGCGACGCGCAGCGGTAAAGGGATTAGTTCTGCCATTCCAACATGTCTTGAGCATAAGGGCGCGCTCGTTGTTCTTGATGTAAAAGATGGTGAAAACGCGAATGTATGCGCGCGTTATCGCCGTGATGTCTTGGATCGCAACGTCGTGATCATTGATCCCGAAAACATCGTTGCGCCAGTGCTTGATATGCGCAATTTTTCCTTTAGTCCTGTGGCTGATCTTGATCCGGCCAGTGATGATTTTTTCGATCAGGCGTTTCTCATTGCCGATGCGCTGGTGATGGACAACGCCAAAGACCCGTTCTGGTCTGATGAGGCAAAAGCCCTGATCACCGGCTTTTGTATGTATGCACGAACAGCGGCAAAACCCTTACTGCCGTCCCCTGAAAAAGGCAGCACATTGGGACAGGTACGCGCCATGCTTAATCTTGCGCCCAAAGCCTTCATCAATCTCATTGCTGGTGAATTTGAAACCGATGAAGACGGTAATCCAATCCTGATCACGCCGGGCATGGCACAAAGCCGCAATGAACATGTGCGCTCTGCTGCGGCGCGCATTATGAACAAGGCCAGCAAAGAACGCGCTGGCGTCATCTCTACGGCGCAGTCCAACACCCACTTTCTGGAAAGTCCGCGAATACAGCGCATCCTATCAACGTCAGACTTTAACCCTAGCGTTCTCGAAGATGGCAACACGGACGTGTTTGTCATCATGAGCACGGCCAAGATTGCTCAGAACAACCGGCTTTTACGTTTGTTTGTGAATTGGACAATCAGTGCGATTTCGCGTTTCAAGAAAAAGCCAGAGCCACCCATTTTGTTGCTGTTGGAAGAAATGGGCACAGCGCTTGGCCGCTTGACTATGGTCGAGGCAGCCTTTGGCCTCATGGCAGGCTATGGCTTGATCCTCAAAGGGTTCCTACAAGACTTCAACCAGCTCAGTAATCTCTACAAAGATAGCTGGGAAACGATCATCGCAAATTGCGGTGTGATCCAGTGTTGCGGTGTGAATGATGTCTTCACCTGCGAATATCTGTCAAAGCTCTGCGGCACGACCACAATAGAATTTGTCAGTGAAGCCAGCGCGCAATATCGCGCGGGGCTTGCCAGTGATCCTAATTATTATTCGCGCGATGATCATGTGATCTCACGCCCCCTGATCACACCATCAGAAATCCGCGTCATGCACCCATCCGCGCAACTCTTGATCTTGGCCAATACGCATCCGGTCACAGCGTACAAGACCGCCTATTTCTTGGATAGCCGCTACCGCCAGCAAGACGGAACACCCCTTTTCGATCTTCATCCCGACTACGCCGATAAGCCCGCGCCGCGCCCTATAGATTTTACGGTGCGCGGGCTGGATATTGGCGCGGTTCTCGATCCTGTCTTTAACAGCGAATAAGGAGACGCCATGATCTTAAAATACTGGTTCTTTATTCTCTGGCTCGGCTTTGCGGCCTATGGCGCGCTACGTGTTCTATCTGGTGCGCATCTGCTCTATAGCGCGCAGCATTGGCAATATTACTTCTACTGGTGCGCGCCGTTTGTTTTGTTGTGGCTTTCCATCAAGGGATGGCGCACCAGCCGTATGTGGCGGCGCATGATGGAAGAGCGACGCGCGCGTCCAACGCTTAGTCGCGGTGAGCATGAACGACAAGAAACTAAGCAACGCCCCAGTATTTTGGAACATGTTTGCGCTGCATTGTTCTTATTGGCCTGCGCAGCAATCCTAGAACTCTTCTCCGTGCAGCATAGTGGATGGTGGATTGGCTCGCTTTTCTTCGCCGCGCTCTTCGTTCGCATGTTGCTCATGGCGGTGCGCCGCCCATGAGAAAGACAAATCGCAAAACACCGGCTCTAATAAAAATCGCAGAAATCTGCGGGTTTTGGGGTGGTTGTTTACGATTTGTTAAGACTTTGTACACTACTATAGATGGTAAGGGAGCCCGCGTGATTAGTGTCACGAACGGTGCTCCTTTTTTATTGCGCGACGTTTGCTGCGCCTGTGTTTCCGCCCATAAACACGATGGTATGCAATGCAGCGGCTCCCCCATCGCGCATGACGACTATAGCAGCGACGGGCATGGTTTTGCCTTCGCTGCTTTTTTTGTAGGGGGATTGTGATGAACACATACCCCGAAAGTAAGAACAAAAAGAACAGCGCATTAGATTTGAAGACTCCTGTTGATCGGAGTCATAATCGGGATAGTGACGATGAGCGCATTAAGGCTCTCGTCAGACTTCTGGCAAGACGCGCAGCGGCGGAAGATTACCGCATGTACCAAGACACGCTTGCCAATCCCGACATAGAGAACAATGGTGATTGATATGAAACAGCGCGTTTGTATATATGCACGCTACAGCTCTGATCTTCAAAGCGACGCATCCATTGAAGATCAAATCCGCCTTTGCACTGAAAAAGCCAATAGCAAAGACTGGACAATCTCCGATTGTTTTACAGACGCCGGTATATCGGGCGCATCTCTCATGCGCCGTGGCATTCAAGCCCTGCTCGACGCGGCTCTCAACGGCGAGTTTGATATCGTGCTGGCCGAGGCGCTGGATCGACTATCACGCGATCAAGAGGATATCGCAGGGATATTCAAACGCATGGAATTTGCGGGCGTGAAGATCATTACCCTCTCCGAAGGAGAAATCTCATCCCTGCATATCGGCCTCAAAGGCACGATGAACGCCATGTTCTTGAAAGACTTGGCCGATAAGACCCGTCGCGGTCTGCGTGGGCGCGTTGAAAAGGGCAAATCCGGCGGCGGCATTGCCTACGGATATCGTGTGAAAAAGCAATTTGATGCTAATGGCGAGGCGATCAAGGGTGATCGTGAGATTGATGAAGGCCAAGCCGAGATTGTACGGCGCATATTCCGTGAATACGGACATGAGAACAAATCCCCCAAAGCCATTGCCGCCCAGCTCAATAAGGACGGCATTCCCTGCCCAAGTGGAGCTGCATGGGGGCAATCCACCATTAACGGCAACCGCAAACGCGGCACGGGCATATTGAATAACCACCTGTATGTCGGTGAGTTGATCTGGAACCGCCTACGCATGATCAAAGACCCGAGCACAGGCAAGCGCCTATCACGTCAAAATGACGAATCCGAGTGGATTAGAAAGGATATGCCAGAGCTTAGAATTCTCACCGATGACCTCTGGAATACCGCCAAAGCGAGGCAAAAGGCGCTCGATAAGGCCAAGCCTGCTCTCTGGCAGACCAACCGCCCCCAATATCTGCTCTCGGGGTTAACCAAATGCGGTGTCTGTGGCGGTGGATACTCCAAAATCAACAGCTCACACTATGGCTGCTCGGCCTCCAAGAACAAGGGAGAAGCGGTCTGCGTCAATCGTAAGACCATCAAACGCGAGATACTGGAAGATTATGTGCTGAGCGCGCTTAAGACGCGCCTGATGCGCGAAGAGCTGGTCGAGGTCTTCTGCGCGGAATATACAAAGCATCTCAACATGCTCAACAATCAGAAGAATGCTGCGCAACAGCGCCTGCGCACTGAGCTGGACAGCTTGGAGAAAGAGCGCGTGAACCTGATTCAGGCGATTAAGGACGGAATTGCCGCCTCCATGGTCAAGGATGATCTGACCCGCGTCTCTGAGCGCCAAGAAGAGGTCAAGACGCTCTTAGAAGCTCAACCCGCCGCTAAGCCCCTCCTTCACCCTGCAATGGCCTCACGGTTCCAGCGCAGCGTTCTGGACTTGGCAGGCGTTCTCAATCAGGAGGATGGCCGCGCGGAGGCCTCAGAGCATTTGCGGGGGCTGGTCGATAAAGTGGTGCTGACGCCCAAGGCGGATGAGGATTCTTTGAGGATTGATCTGTACGGCGATCTCGCCGGAATTTTGAATATGGCCGCAGGAGCAAACAATATGAAAAACAAGACCATCATTGAAAGGCTTGAGCTATCACCGTCTAATGATAATAGTCCTCAAGCCTTACAAGATAGAATTGGTAGCGGGGGCTGGATTTGAACCAACGACCTTCGGGTTATGAGCCAGGTCAGCCAGCATAATTACGTTATTTTTCAATAAGTTACAAAGCGCGAATGTAGCATACCGGCACGCACCGGCCAATAGAATCAGTTACTTGTAATTTCATGGTGGTACAAATCTGGTACAGTCCTTACTGTAGCCCATGTTAATTATTTCATCCTCATTGGAGAAACAAGGACTCGTCTCTGTGAGAGAACGTTGGATCGCGTTTCACACTATGCTTGACGAACCGCCCCCGGTGCGGAGCCACATGCCGAGTGGTGTGGGGACTGGGGGTTAGAGACCCCCGGTTACCCGATTATGTGCTCAATTTATCTTGCACAGCCTTCCAAATTTCCAAATGCTCCCTAGTAACGCTAGACTGAGATACAATGTTTTTAGAGTAGTTGTTAATGAAATCAGAAGGATTTGAGCACATTCTCAGATAATACCGTATGGTTGGAATTACACCATTAATTATTATCTGACACCCGTGAGTAGAGTACACGTCTCTAATTACATCTAGAACTTCATTGTTTATTGCAGCACAGCTTGGATGTGTAGTTAGTATGTAATATCTTTTCAAGCTAGACTTGAGGATTTTTTCCTTTGCTCTAAGTAAAATTGGCAAATCAATTTCTAGGCCATGCTTTACTTCAACTCCTTCAATTACATCGGCTTCTGAATCCTCTAGCTCAATATCTCCTACTGAGCCAGTTCTTAAATCAGAAGCTTGATGACTCTCAAGCTCCCTAAGTAACAGTCCCGAGTAGTTATCTACTTCGTTAATTAATAATTCATAAATACTGTAGATTGCGATTACAGGTAAGTGCGCGCTATTTGGTGAAGCAAAGTGCTTCTCAAGTGCCGATATTAAATCTATTATAAGTATTTCGTTTCCTATATTATTTTTAGATACCATATCAACAAGATCACCTTTTCGCTTTTTATACTTAATTTCTTTTCTAAGCAGATAGGCAACCAAATTTTGTAGTTGATCCCTATTTTTTGATGCGAAGTCAAGAGTTTCTAAAAAGGGCTCTTTTATGATTGCAATGTTTTCAGGGTAATCCAATGTGTAAGGGTTTGGTCTTTCATATGTTCTAGTTTGCCAGCCAGATTTGGCTGTTCTGAACCCTCTTAACTCCATCCAAGGGTAAATAACTTTTTCACTTACCGTCCTACCTGAAAACCATCCCTCGGGATTGTCTGGTTCAGGCATACCTTTTCCTGGCCTTCTATGAAATCTTGGATCAATTTCATTATTTAGAGATGCACAGATTAAACAGGTAATTAGATTTAAATATCCTGATGTGGCCGTATCAATATTTTCAAATATTGCATTCAAATTCTCCATTGTAGGACATGTGATGTTTAAATCTTGTTGAGATTCTGCTAGCTTTAGTGATTTATCTAGGCTTCGAATAATTTGATTTTTATCACGAACAGAAACACTCATTATCTTGTTCCTTCCATTAGTTTCTCAACGTTAAGATCCTCTGTTGAATGGTCGCCTATATCAATCCACTTAGTATATGTAGGTTGCCATGTTGGTGTAGTGAAGGGATAACAAATTTTAAAATGCTGCTTCGGTATTGCTCTGTTTGTTTCATGAATACGAGCGTCCACTCCTTTGCTTCTAAGCAATTTAATTATATCTAATATATTGATGTTTTTACCAAATATGTTGTGTAATTCAGAATATTCATGTGTTTTTGAAAGAAACGAATAATCTGACATTTTATCCAGAAGCATACTAATTCCGCTTTTTGGTTTATTGGTAGTAACTTTCACGCTGAATTTTGGGTATGGCTCAGTAAAATGTCCATAAAGAGGCTGCAAGCTTTCATAGCTGCACGAATAGTCGATGATTTTATGAATAAAGTCCCATGCAATATTAAAATCTTCTATTTTTTCAGTTTTTAAGGTGCAAGTAATTTTATTAAATGTGCTGGCGATAGGATGAAAAAACTCGATATTAATGTGTACTTCAATTTTATTTTTACCATCTTTATAGTTTGCTCTTATTCTCCATTCGCCATCTTTTAATAAGCAGCTATTAGTAATGAATCCTGAATGAATATTAAGACTCACATTGTCATGAGGCCAGTCAATCTGCTTATTAGATAACCCCAACTGTTGGTTATTTACTTTTGAATGAGGAAGGATATCTTTAGTAACACGACGCCTCCTTTTTCTAGTTAACACCTCATCTGCTTCTAGCAGCTTAATAGAAACGTTTTTATCGTTAAATATTTGAAGCATCACTGATTTCGCTAAATATCGAGATAGCTTAGGGGCAACTGAGTTTCCAATTTGTTTTTCAATGGAAATTCGAGAGCCTATGAATTTATAGTCAACAGGAAACCCTTGAATGCGCATCAATTCTTCTTTAATTAGTTTTCTATTTTTCCAGTGAAAAGGACCGTCATATTTTCCTTGGTGTGCCACCAAAGTTTTTGAAGGTTCATCTGGATCGAGTTTATACAAAAAACCAGAAAACTTTGACCTCCAAGCAAATAAAGGATTTGGGTGCCCCATTCTCTCAGTATAAAAAGAGTAATTTAGCCCCGGTGGTATATCGTTTAGTAGATGACCATACTTTCCTGAATACACAGGAACATCTTCATTTGGGTCATTAATATCAGAAAAGGCATCTCTTGGTGTGCAGTATGGCTTAGTATCTTCACTGTTCGGTCCGAATACTGGCTTTGGAAATGTAAAAGAGGTATCTAAAAGTTGGCCGACTAAAATAACTCGTTCACGATGTTGAGGAGTGCCATAGTCGGCAGCATCCAGTATTCTATATGTTAATTTGTAACCTAATTCTCGGAATGATTCTTTTATGATTTCCCAGTCTTGGCTTTTATTTGCCTGTAATATTCCTTTTACATTCTCAAATAAAAAGCCTTTAGGCTTAAAGGTTCTAAGATATTGTGCGTAGTACCAAAACAATGAGCCTCTAGTATCATTAATGCCTGGCACACCTCCTGCGCGTCTACCAGCAGCTGAAAAACTTTGACATGGTGGGCCGCCTATCATGAAATCAATATCCCCAATCTCATTTTTAACTGATTCTGGGGGTAATTTAGTTATGTCATTGCAGTAAGTTTTTGTGTCTTTTGAGATGTATTTATCCTTATTTATTTCTAGCGTATCACAGGCATCTTTCTCAAGTTCGATGCAAGCCTTAATATCAAACCCTTCTAAATGGAACCCAAGGTCTAGACCTCCAGCACCAGAGAAAAGGCTTAATACTTTTACTTTTTTCATTCAATTTCACCCATTATTTAATAGCTTGCTACTGATATATTCTTACACATAACAGTTTATTAGACAGTGACTATCATAACTGAGATAAGCAGTGACTGCCTATCTCAGTGTGATTTTCGGGGTTTTCTGTTATCGTGTATGCATTCAATCGTGTGGCTAGGGAGGGCTTGTCATGTTTATTAATGACAGTAAATATTTTCATCATGCGGTCGATCAATTTAAGACACAAACTACCAATTCAGCAGCAATTCAGTTAATTGGTATTAACGTTTGCGGTAAGCAGCGGCATGAGTATTTTTCAGGAAACACATATCTGGTTAATCCGTCTGCTTGACTGACTTGTCATGCATTTATTTGAATAGCTTTCTGATATCACTCTCTACATCCTTGCTCTCATTGATATTTATATAGCTAATCGGAGTGTCTTCATTTATAGAATTAAACTCAGCCACCTTTTTACGTGCATTTGCAGTTAAATTTGCGTTGCTAATTAGAACTAGGGGCATTTCCAGTTCCGTGGCCGCACTAATGAGCCTGTTAATTACTCGTAGAGGCATAACTTCTGTTTCAGTGTATTTGACCTCTACAGCAGTCTCCCTGCCACCATCAATCTTTATTATAAAATCAGCAGGTGTGGACGGAGGGCAATACTCTATATGGTTTGGGCCTAAAGAATTTTTCAAAGTTTCATAAATATTTCGTTCCATAAATATGCTTGTATGAACATTTTGTTTTATGGATTCCTGCCTATCTTCGATAGTAGATTCAATTTTAATTTCTTCTAGTTTGATGTTCCTTGTCCAGATACTGATAAAACCAAACATGGCAGCAACTATGCCTAGAACTGCTGATAGCCACGAGTAGATACTGGTGGGTATTGCTCTGTCTTCTTTTTTAGATTTTTCAGCTATAGGTTCTGGAAGATCCTCACGAATTTGATCTATCTTTTCTATTAGAGCTTTCCGTTGATCAAGGGGAATGAATTTATTCTCAAGGAAACTTTCTTGGACTTGAATAAGTAACTCTTCACCGGTGAAAGGGTAATTTAATTGGCCTGATAGTTCTTTTCCACGAACAAGAGTGTTTATGTCACCTGCATCTATAACATGATTGTTGTACACAAGCTCTTGAATAGATTCGATAAGAGACTCATGGGTGCTTTCTATCTTTTTTATCTCGATTTCTTGAACATAATAAGGAACATAAAAAACAGCGAAATAGACCGTAAGCCCAATACCAACGACAGAGAATATATTTGATAGATTATCTTTTAAAGCTATAAAAAACTCTTTCACATTATCTCCATGATAATCGGACTATGTTTGCATAACGTTTAAGCTCAGCCGACTAGTGCCGCAAAGCGACGAAAGGAGCGGCGCGGTACTTGGTCGGCTGGAGCGCATGGTTATGTGCTTTTTGACCAGTTATTGATAATTCTATCTTTTTCCTCATCATATGATCCTAATTGCTCGTAGAGAGATAAAATAAACTCAATAATTTTTTCCAACGATTCCTTAGAAAACTGAATGTATTCCTGTTCCATACCCTTTTTAGATAATTTTAGAGACACATATGTATATCCATCGTCATCAGTGTTTTCCCAGTCCGCATGAACAACTAAGTTTCTAAGCCTGCCCGCCTCTTTTAAGTTATTTACTAGCCCATCGAATCCACCGATTTCTCGCCCAATACCAATATGAAAATCATCACAGAACCTTTTGAGGAGATCGACTTTGGATGAGTAACTCATTTTGTGAAGGACAATCAACCCTGTCGAATCAGTTCTATCAGTGAAAAATTCACATATCATGGCATCAAGAAACTTTTCCAATCCATTAAAGTGCATAACAATGTGGCCAATCATAGGCAAAGCATCATCCAAATAATCTTCGGATTTCTCTTCATCCTCTATTTCATGATAGAGATGCTGGTCAAATTTCTTACGCTTGATTTTCATTTAATTCTTCGCACATAACGTCGCAAATCAGCCGCGCCGCTTTTGGGCGTCGGATGAATTTGCCTTAGCCCATTATTCATTTAGTGTGTTTTCATTCCATGCTATCTCAAGAGCTAGCTTTCCATTTTCTTTAACACCATAGGAAAATCTACGGGTAAAGGCTACCTTGGGATCATCTGAATCCTGCAATGCGGATCGTTCAGCGAAATATTCAAGCTTTTTAGTTTCTGCAACTAAACCAAAGGATAGTAGACATTCCTCGATTATCAGTACGTCACTTTCTAGCGCTTGCCAATTAGTATGAATACCTGGCTCATGGGCAAAGTTATTTCGATTTCCTCTAATATTATGTAGTTCAGTACATTTTCCATATAGCGAATTGTCATCCATGTAGCAAATACAGCCATTAAAGTCATTCCTGTATGGCCTTCTCAGCACATGTCCGTTGTCAGCTAACCAGATTGCCAATGAATCATCCAAAATAGATGCACCTTTTATATACAGAAGCGTTGGAAGTAATTGCTCGAGCAAAATATCTCTATGAGTGTGGCCTACATATAACGCATATGAGGATGGATAGTTTTTTGCAGTTTCAGTCTCAAGACGAAACTGGCGCCATGCACTCCTTGGATTCCATGCTTGATCATTACTCATATCTTTGCCTAAAGGAGCTAACTCTTAAGCTATACGGACCCATCCGGTCCGCATAGCCAGATTATAGAATTACTGCCCCATTGGTATCAACGAGCGTCATCCACCACCTCCGCCCGAGCAACAGCCAATGATCGAGGCGCATCTATACCAATTGATGCCTGCTTATTGGTAATGCCAGTTAACATCACCTTGATCGGCCCGTCCTTAAACAGCTCTGCAACCGTCATATCTGGGGCAACATCAAGAGATGGATAAATGAGAAGTGATTCGTCTTTGCGGCGTGAGAGTACGAGCATGGTTATACCTCCTTGTAATTTATAGCAGTCTACTTTATTTATATTTAGTTCTCATACTAATGATCACACCATAAGTTGACATTAACCTTATAATTCGACTCTAACCTTATGATAATTATATTAAAATAATATCTAGCAATATTATTGACAGCGTACCAGCGTTCCTACTATTCTCACCGGTAGACACAACATATAGTGGTCTAAAAAAACCCCGCCTATGCAGGGCGGGTTATACGGTTGTGAGGCTCGACTGGCCCTTCTCTATGGGGCCCTGCTATGGACGTCCAACACCCACAGCAGCATTCGGAAGGTCAGTTAGGACTGGATTCCAAACCCAGTTTCGCGAGCCTCTTTATATTCTCTCTATGTATTAACAAAGTCAATCTACAGAAGACAAATAAAAGTATGATTCGTGAAACACTGAAAGCGGTGAAAGCAGCAACGTTTTGTGTTGAATTACCAAATTCGTCACAGCATGGGATGTCTACACCTGCTGGAACAGGTTTTTTTATTTCGCCAGAGGGATGGTTTATTACTGCAGCGCATGTAGTTATCCAGAACGGAAATGTAAGAAACGATATTGATCGTGCGCAGTTAATGAAAGAGCCTAATAATACGGGCGATGCGAGGATGTGCCAATTTTTATCATTAGAACATATCCTTCCTGATTTTGACCTTGCTTTGTTACGAGTGGATTTTGATAAAAATTCAACAAAAGAAGGTTTCATAGGTAAGAGTGGGTTCCCGCACATCAAAGTCTCTACCCGTCAGCTTGATATGGGTGAGCCAGTATATTCCTTTGGTTATCCTTTATCGTCTGGGCAGGCGCAAAAGCATGATCAAATAACAATAGGTCATACTCAGCTAAGCCCTAGACTAACATCCGCAGTCGTTGCTTCTGATCTTTATGAAACTCAGATGATAATGACTAGTTCAGATCCAAAATGTTATGTTTTGGATAAGGCTCTTAATTATGGGAATAGCGGAGGCCCCATTATAGCTTCAGAAACTGGGAATGTTCATGCCTTGTGTTCACGTTTCCAACCAGTTTTTGTACCTCAGCACCATTTAAAAGATGGGAATGGAGGAATACCACAGATAATGGTGCCAAGCTTGTATGGAGTGGTGTCAAATTTAAACAACACACCAATAATTAACTTGTTTAGACGTCTTGGTATACCAGTTACGGATGAATAAAATATTTATAATAAAACATTTAACATCTACTCTTGTCGGCGTATTGAAACATTCAAGCCGATCAAAATCTGACACTACCTGTCAGACTAAGCTGTGACTTATCTACCAAGCGCGGCCATGATTTTCCTGGCAACGCCAGACGGCTCTATCCCCAGCCTGTTCTGCTGTTCCCGGCGAAGCTCACCGAAATACTTGGCCAGCACACCGAACGCCCATTTTGGCACCGTAATCTATTACGGTACCATCCCGCTATTGACGCTTGGCATCGGGGCGGAGTAGCATCAGGTAATGGAGATAACCCCGACAGAGATTGTCATCCTGATAATGATGTGGCTCCTGCTTTATGGCGCCATCCGACTATTTGAAAAGTTTATGGATGGCGACTTCGACCACTTCTTCGGGTACCACGATAAAAAAAAGAAACGCTAAGGCAATACCACCTTCTCCCTGTACAACTTATTAAACTTCGTCATTACCAGATTAATCCTGTCTTCAATAGGCTGAAGTTTCAGCTTCCTCTCTTGATCAGTTAACTTTTTGGTATTTTTAATCTGGTTTCGCTTCTTGCGCAGCTTTCTAATCTGACTTTGATATTGTTTTGCCCTTCCAATTAACCGATATTGAGCATTGTATTCATTCTTAACAGACTGCCTCTTTTCTGGATCTTCACGATAGAATTTAATCTGATTCTCAACAAGGCGAATATCCTCCATATTTTTATAATACGTCGATACCATCCGTCTTGGATTTTGGGTGCCATACAGCTTGCGAACTAACGGAACGGTGTAGGTTTCAATCTCATCCTTCTGCAATATCTTAATCGGTGTTGCCACAGTATCACCCAGGAACCGACCTGCCCCACCTGTTGCAGTGTCATATATAAGATCAAAAAACTCCGGCGAGACATCAATTGCACCTGGACGCACAGCATCACCACCCGTTAGTTTGTTGAGCTGTTCGGCAATATACCGTGACGGCTCGCGAACACTGCCCCAATATTTTTGAGAATTCGGCTTATCGACACCAAAGGGATTATCCGCAGGACGCAACGGTCTTCCGGCAAAGTCTTTATTTTCACCCCACTGAACAAAAGGATCGGTAATTGTTGGTGAAACCATTTGCAATAATGACTCTTCACCGCCTATAGGGTTGAAGGCTCCAACCACTGAGCCAAGTACGCGCATCGCACCATCCGAAGGGTTAAAGCCTTTCTTTGACATTGCCTCGCCAAGCACCTGGCCAGTAACGTGCATGACGTTATACCCCCACGGAAGCGGAATTTTGAAGTAATCGCCGCCTGGGCGCATGACAATTAGATTATGCGCTTTAGTATAACCGGGTATCTTGTCATAACGTGGCTCGCCATCGTCATCATCACCGCCTAGAGAACGGTTAAGCATATCGAGCATCATCGCAAAGGCAACGGTCCCGACCATAAGTTTACGAACCTTTGAACTTTTACGTGCAGCCAGAATCATTCTGACCGACCCTTGTATCGATGCGTTATAAAACAAGTACAGGGCATTAAGCACCTGTCCAGAATCACCCTTGCGATTAAAGTTTACTGTTAACTCTTTTGCGATCTTTGCCGCTTTCGCTTCACTTATCCCTGCTTTACGAGCATGAACAAACGCAGATAATCGTACTGCATTTTCAACCGCCGTGTTCTCATCCTCGATGAACTTCATCAAGTTATTCAGGCCACGTTTGATCGTCATCATCTTGCCCGGCTGCATTTCTCTGAGCAGTTTTTTCAGCTTGGCTTCACGCTGATCAATATCCCGATAGTGATCCATCCAGCCTGTTTTGCCGCCCGCATCCCTGAACTCGCGAAAATGCTTGGCCCATACCTGATCATTCCTTCCTTTTTGGGCTGAACGTATGCCGCGCCACGACTTGCCGACATCTTTAAATATGGCCTTTTTCATATTGGCCGCTTCAGTGTCATTCAGGTTGTAGCCAGCGGTTTGCATATCTCGGGCAAAGTTGGATATCACAAACTCAGGGTTTGCACTGGTATTCACCAAAGCCAACCACCGATTTACCTTCAGCAGCGCATTAACAATTACCCCAGCATCTTGAGCACCAAGATTCTTCATTGAGCGCGCAATCCGCATAGCGTCGACGCTCTTCTCGTTGAAAGTAACGTGATGCTCTTCGCCATCGACTCGAACAGATAACACGTTATCAGCAAGGACGTAGCTTGTGTCGGGGCGGTACACTACTAAACCATCTTTATCGAATGTTGGTTTGTAGTCTGGCTTGTCAACTGTATAAAGGCTTTCGTTCGGATTTGCTTTCACGAACTCCATTAATGCCTTGCCGACCTTCGCCTTCTCTGACCGGATAATGGTTGCTTCATGCTGCGCAACTACCTGAGCAAGAACATTTGCCACATCAAGATTGCTGCCCGTTCTGCGTTTCTCTTTGCCTCTGGTATCAAACCCCTTACCTTTGCGCGGCAAATTACCGCCCTTGCCTTCACGCTGAAGTGGTATGTAATACTTGTAAGCGTCTTCCCATGCGGCAATAGTCTCATCAGTTTCAAGACCAGATTCACGAAGCAGGTCGCGCCGGGATTTTGTAATAGCATCAACTCGATTGGCAATATCCTCCATTGCGTCTAGCTGACCGCGATCCTTAAAACCCTGAATAACGTTGACCGCCTCAGCGTTAGACATACCTGAAAGCGCATCATTATCCTCGCGGTCTGGATTGATCTTCTTCAGTTGTGCGTTAGCCTCAGCCGCATGGCGAGCATGCAAAGCCTCACCGACTTCTTCCAGCGACAAACCGGCCTTGTGGATAGCGTCAAGCAACGGCTGGACATGATCTTCATGGAAGTCCTCAATCTTTGCCCCTGTTATTCCGTGGTAGCGCAATTCGGCCAGGTAAGCGTCTTGATCCTCTGGCAATTCATTAACGCCCTGTTTCTTTTCAGCTTGCCTCTGAACCTTCAGCAATGGCGCGAATTTATCCTGAGCCTTAAATACTAACGTTTCCCATATTTGCTGCGCGCGTGATTCTTCGGGGAGTGCATTAGTAGCAGCTTCAGACTTCTTGCTAAACAACGGCTGACCAGACAAGGCGGCGTCGCGTTCACCCGTTGACATAAACCGTGTCGGGCCATCAGCAGTCTTTGACGTTGTGCCTGCCTTGCGTGCTTTCTTCGCCAGCGCAGAGATATCGCTTGCGCCATAATTACCGGCTAACCACTTCATGCCATGGTTGCGCAGCCATTCCTTGATAGCGCCAATCAGCTCACGAATACGCTTGCGAATGGTCGGCTTTAATTCACCCTCATGCGCGATTAATTCTTCAACCAGAATATTGGTGCGCAGTGCTTTTGAGTATTTCGGCGTGCCATCGGGATAAGTTGCAGACAGACCCTTGCGGTATTCTTTCAGATTAATCCCAAGCTCATTGGCAATTCGATTCAGCCCCTTGCTGCCACCAATAGCCAGATACAGCTTGTTAAGCGCGATATTAACGCCCTTGTTGCCATAAATGACATCCATTCCGCGATGGGTTAGCTCATGGAATAAAACCGTTTCAGCGTGCTCAACGCTTACAATCGCATCACGAACAAGGTAGACTTTTCCTTTATGGAATACGCCCTCTACATCGCCATCGCCTGCGCCCTGCTTCTGGGCATCTTTTTGTATCGCCGCAGGAAGGTCGTTAAACGTATCGACGACCGTTACACCCTTCGCAGCTTTGAGGAAGGGAGCGATTCGAGAAACGACCGCATCGAGTTCCACTGCCGAAAGCGACGTTGATTCCTTCTTGCTATTGCGAGAAAACAGCGCCGTGCCTTTGTCGGTTTTCTTGGTTTTGATCACCTTAAACAGATTGTCGAAGGCGGCGTTTATAGCGGTGCGTTCTTTCCCCTCCGGGTATGGGCGGAACAGGCCGTCAGGATATACAGGCGCCAGGATGGCCCCATGGGCATGATAGACTAGGAAATTATTGCCGGCATCACCTTCGTTGAGCTTGTCTTCCATGTAGGCGGCAAACGCCCTGGCTGCCAGCTCATGCTCGGTTGCCCAATACTCACCGGTTCGGCCTTGGTCAGCCTCCTTTGCCCGCATGCGGAACTGCGTTGGAATTTTTTTAACCTTCTTCTCGCCTGATTCGGCGCTTTTCATCATCTTGATGCGCTGGCCATAATAATTCACAGCATTGGAAAGACTGCCCATGGTGTTGTCGCCAGCATCAGAGAATCCAGCCCTACCACGCACGGCCTTATAGATGCCGCTCATCTCATCGATGATGTCGTTGCTGTTACGGTAAGTCCCTAAGCTGCCAGATCGTCGCCCGGTATTCTTCTGTGGGTTCATGCGTAGCTCAACATCAGTGTTCTCACCGTTGATAAGCATGGCGGCCAGCTCATCATATCGTGACAACTGCTGATCGGTAGCAGGCTTATTTTTTCGCTTGTAATACTTAATATCTAATTGACGGGATAGATTATCTCTTACGTTATTCAGCTTCTTTTCCAATTCATCGCGTGCGCGACCTAGAAAATTCTCTACATGCTGAGTGTCTTCGACGTATGTTTCAGCTTTCGTCAGCATGGTAGTCATAAGGTGATCAAACGCCTCGCGCAACTCCTTACGAACTTTTGTCCTGCTCTCATACTGAAAGCCATGACTGGCCATGTCGCGCCTGTCGTCTTTCGTTTTATAGACTTCTCCGCCGCGCTTACTGCCTGTCTTCTCAGAAGACGACTTACCATCTTGTCTAGCAAGATAATGGTCGAGCGCATGCAGCCATTCGTGGGCTAAATGACCAGCCCCACTCATTTTCGTCAGGTTGATTACGGCATAGCTTGGCTCGTAGTGAGCCGCAGCCCCGCTTAGCCCTTGTCCTCTCGCGCCAAAAGCTAAGGCCAGCTCACCGTTCAGAGACACAGCTTCAGGAGGGATGTTCAATGCTTCAGCAAGATCCAGCAACGAATCGTAAGCATGATTCATCACCTCCTGACGTTCTTCCTGATTATTCCAGTTTCCAAACTCTACGCCCCGGAAACCGAACACGCGATCAAAGGCAGCGTCATCGATGTCGCCATCGCGTCGCGCCTCTCCGGACCGGTACACTTTTTCAGGCTTAGGAAGTATCTCTTCGCCAAAGCTGGTCTTGGTTGCCAATATTTCATCGGCATGCTCAGCCAGATAACGCATAGCGTCGTCCCTGGAATCAAACAGCTCAGGCGATACCCTCACCCGCTTGCGGTCAGTGACATTACGATAAATCGCAAACTTATCGCCCTGCGTATACACCCTATGCTTTTCTGCAACAGCCATTAATGGCAGCGTTGCATTGGCTTCTGCTTCGGTGTCGAAATATTTATTGCCTATTGGTCTAGGCATAGAACCGAAGCGTTTAGCCTTCTTGCGGGAATCCAGTGCAACCCACTTACCATTATTCGGTCCGTCTTCATATTTGCCTGTAGAGCGATTCATTCTCTGCTCGCCTACGATCTGAACAACGCGATACCGTGAACGCCACCCTTTCTGCTTGCCCTTGGTATCACCTTTTTTGCTGGACTTTATGCCTAAGTCTTTTCTGGCCCCGCCAATCTTTTCGCCAAAATCGGTGATTTTCTCAGCCTGCGACCGCTTGCTAGCCGGCGTCAACGCATCCGCTTTATCCTGAGCCGCCTTTTCCTGGGCTTTGCCACGCTTGCCGATTTCGCTTTCGCTGAGTACCTTCTGGATTTCTTCGGTAGTGGGCTCGGGTCGCTTGCTGACGGGAGTGAGGATGTCGGGTTTCTTAGGTGTAGACGTAGAAACGGCCCCAGAAGGAGCCGCTTTTTCGGTGGATGTTTCCGCCTGCTTGTCTGGCGGGGATTTATCAATTTCCTGAGCACTGATAGATGTTGATTGATTTGGCTCAGCTTGATTGGCTTCCTGACTAGATTTTTCCGGTTTAACATCAGAGCTTACGGGTGGTGTAGCGATATCCTGACTAGGTTCCTGACTAGCATCCTCAATATCAACCTGCTTATTGGCATCCTGGCTGAATAGATCGCCAGCAACGCCCTGATCAGCCGGAACGTCTTTGTTAGGGTTGCGCTTGTTGTCCTGCGCTATTTCGGCATCTTTGAGGGCTTGGGCTGTTCGGGTGTTGTCTCCGAGGATGTCCGTTTCTTCGGCACGTGGCCGTCCTTCTCGTCCTGAATCATCCTGTCGTGTATCGACTGCATCCGCTTGCTTTTCAGTTTGCGTGGCTTGAGGTGTTGCATTTTTAGCCTCCTTCGTGAATTTGATAATTTCCTGCGCAAGAGCGTAATCAGACATACTGTCAGTGTGCTCAATAAGCGCGTCATAGCCAGCAGGATCGACTTCAAACGCTTCCCTTGCCAAGTCTGACAAACTGCGTGTTTCAGCATCCCAATCAGGATTATACTCCGTTTCTTCATAACGGCTACCTGGCTGAAAATCAGTGTCAGGTGACTCAGTGATTAGCCGTGCAATCTCGCCACGCGGCAGTGGTTTCGCAATCTTCTGTCTAACGACGTCCTGAGTATCACGCGCATAATCGATATTGTCCGGGCTTGTCCGGTCGGCTTCAACCTGATCGAGCATGTACTCAATAACGCGCTTCTCGCGCTTACCAAGCAATTTACCTTCAAGCGCTTTATTGACGGCGCGCTGGGTGTCTTTAACAGAATAGCCCGTATCAACCGCCGAACCATCAACAGCCGGCGCCGTCATGTTCTGGAACCATTCAGGGTTTATGCTGCTTGTCCTAATTGGATCGTCAACCTGAGTCGCGGGCTTGCCTTGATTCATTTCTGAGAACTGGCCGCCAATTAGAGCAACGCCGCCACCTTTTGTAAGATCATCCGACATTTGCTGCAAAGGTGCGCGATAGTCTTCTCTGGCTAAACGTGGGTCTTTTAGGTTCGCTGGCAATCGTTCGGCACGTAATTTATCGCCCTGCATTTTATCTGCGACCGGGCCTAGCGCATCCGCCATGACATTATTAGCCGGGGCTTCCTGATTTAATACTTGCTGCGCAGGCTCATCAAGTGGACGCTCAGAAACAATCTCAAACGGATTAACCTGCTCTTCACCTATATCAATCTTTCCAGGTAAGCGATTATCGTCACGCTGCAACTTATTAAGGTAACGCGGCTGATCTTGCTGCATCAGCATGTCTTCGCGCACCTGAGCATCATCAACCGATAACTCTGCTTCTCTCGAAGCAAACGCAGCATCACGTTCCTGTGCGGCAGCCTGCTCCTGCGCTTGGGCTGCACGGTTCGCAAGAATACGCTCTCTTAGTCGCGCTGTTTTTGGCGAAAGCTCGTTTGCAGTATCTTGTAATGGAGATGATTGTTCGATAGGGGATTCAGAGATGGGTTGTTCATCTACGACTTCAAAGCCGTCTTCTTGGGTATTTTCTTTTCCAGCAAAGGGCTGGGTAGCTATCGCTAAGCCGCCACCAACACCAACGCCGACCGCGCCTGAGTATGCAGCCTCAGACCAGTCAATATTCTGCATCGCGTCTTTCAGGCTCATGCCTTCGAGCGATTGAAGGTCATAAGATTGCTGAAGTGCTGACGTGACAAATTCTTGACCGCCCTCGCCAACAGTCGCATCAAACATACGCTTTAAGAATGGTGAGCCGCGCTTCAATAAAGCTGCTACAGGGATTGATTCTGGAATGACTTCAGCAAGCGCATGAAATACCGCGGCACTGGACGCATCGCCAGACGAACCACCTTCTGCTTTACGTTCACCATAAACTTGGCCGCCGACCTGTCCGCCCATAATCCCAAGAGTTGTTGCCGGATTGCGAGTTACAAACCCCGCCGCTAAAGCTGGCCCCATATCAATAATACCGCGCGAAACATCAAGCGCGAATTGCTGAACCGCACCATCTACATTCGGTTGATTTGACGCCAGCTCTTCGTTAGCGCTGCTATAAATCTCTGCGCCTTTTTCGGCCATAAACTGCTTTGCTTTAGCAACGGCAGAATCATCATTGATGCTTTTATCAAGAAGGATGCCTGGCAACTTATACGCAAGAGATAATCCGGCATTGGCTTTCTCAAAGAAACTGGGATCTTTGTTTTCAGCTAATCGTCTAATTGCAACGCCACCTACTTCAGCAGGATCGCCAGCGGCCTGAATCAAGCCGCCAATAGATTGTTTAAATCGTGTCGGTGTGTTTTCAACAACCTTGCCAAGACCTTCGACAAGAGAATCCTTATCTACCTCATCAACAACAGCCCACGGATCATCAGGTTGAACATCGGCTGTCTGCACATTACTAGCCTGTACATCAGCGGCATTAACTTCTTCTACGACATCCCACTCATTAGCTGCCATTACTTAATCCTTACTGGTTGACCGTTCTCTAGCTTCCATGATTGTCCATTAGCAAACGTTGTTATCACGCCTTCGCGTAGACTTTGTGCTGCTTGCTGTGGAAGAGCGACTTGCGCTGGCTCGGGGGATTCAGGGTTTGATGTGCCGCCACCGACCCCAAGGGCAGGCTGAGGGGGCGCAATGCCCCGGTTTCTGTAAGCCTGCATTAATACTTCATTATTAGAAGGCTCATTAAAGGGGATGAAATCCTCCGCCTTATCGCCGCCATCCGCAGTATTCAGTTCCGCTCGCGCGCGCGCGATCTCTTCTGTCGTAGGCGCCGGGTCGATTGGTGAAGAAACATTAGATTCTGGGAACGCGAACCCAGGCTTAACAACGCTGTTCATCCAATCGACAAATGGTGGTGCGTTGTCGTCAAACTCATAACCACCTCCCATTTGTGGTTTTCCGTATTTTTGGGCATGGATTTTTCTTAATTCAGCAGATGTTGCCCACTGGCCATTAGTAAGCTGTACTTTGTTTGCGTCTTTTGCGCCAGCACCTTTCCCAACACTACCAGCATACGGTTTAAAATCACCTGTTTCCTGATTCACAACACCATAAGAGTTACCGGAATATTTATTGCGTGGCTTACCTGATGCTGTTGCCGCATTAATTAGTGCATTACGGCTAATTTTGCCAACTTTACCTTTGTCTGTGGTGTAATGGATCGTATCGCCATCACTATCAAGACTTAATGCAGCAAGATCGCGCTCTGTTCCCGTAGAATTCCACGCTTTTACTGCTTTTCCATATTCACCAAGATCAATGAGTTTTAAGGTTTTTGCAAACCCTTCTTGCTCAAGTTCTTTTGCAATAGTTGACTGCTTTTTTTTCAGATCGGCTTCAGCAGCGCCAACGCCGGCATTAAGGAGCCTTTCATTTTTAGGTCGTAACCCAGCCTTATACTCACGATCAGATTCATTTTGCGTATCAAGTTTTTGCTGGCGCGCTCTATCATATTCACGATCAGACGCTTGCTGTGCATCAAGTTTTTCTTGACGAGATTTATTATATTCATGAGTCGCAATGGCTCGCTCATCTAGCCCTTCTTGCCGATTTCTATCGTATTCAATTCCAGATGTTGTTTGCTCATCGAGTCTTTCTTGGCGGTTTCTGCCAGATTCACGGTCATTCGCGGCCTCTCGTTCACGCATTCTATTCCTGAACGCAGAAAGACCTTTCCTTGCTGCGCCTGCATAATTAGGCCCTGTTACTACTGGAGCTATATGTGACATTTTATAAATTCCTCAAGGTTTTGGAGCGAATGCGCCGGCAATATCACCAGCTAAACCAAAAGTAGATGACATTCTGGCATTTGCCGACTGATTAAGCCCAATGGATTGCTGTGCGTAACGATCAGCCATATTCCCCATGGCACCATACTGTAAATTTTGAAGCCCTAACCTTGGATCTGATGCTGATGATACTTGCCCAGCAGGCCCAACAAGTGTACGTCCAACACCCAGTGCTGCGGATCTCGCATTAGCAACCGCGCCACGCTCGTCTGTCTTCATTTGCCTGCGGGTATTATTTATTGAATTAGCTTCTGCAACAGCTTGATTAAGCGCGTTGCGCTTATTTAAAGATCTAAACCGTCCGGAACTTGGATTAACGCCGTAACGACCCATATTCCTACGTTCCATTTCAGCCGCTTTACTAAAGCTATCTCGTACAGTCGTCGAGGCGCGTCCTGTTTCACGATCATAATCAGCATTATTGAATTTTGCCTCATTAACCATGGTATCCGTAATGCCAAGGCGTCGATCATATTCCTGATTTGCAAAGTTTCGGTTATCAGCAATAGTCCCACGCTGATAATCACGCTCGCCGGCCTGCCAATCTTTTAGGTATGTGAACCTGTTTTCAGCTAGCTCTTGTTCTCTTTGGTCAAGAGTCTTTGCATAATCAAGTTGCTCACCTGCTATTTGGTTTGATTTATCCGCAGCCACCTGCGCCTTATCTTTATCCGATTGCCCTGTTATGCTATCCCATCCATCCTGCACCAAGTTAATGGGGTTTATATCAATGCCCGTTTTATCTTCAACCCATCCCATAATACTTACCTCATTTCTTTAGATGTTATTGATAAATAATATTTACCGTTTTTGCTGTCGTATATTTTCATTCCAGCCCTACTTGCAACCATCAATATTTTTGAGCACTCGGTAGGAATGGATGCTATTATTTCCTGACATTTAGTATTATTGAACATCCATGAAAGTGCTCGCTTTGCTATCTCTGTGGCGCGCCCGTTACCACAATATTTTGGCAATACATTTAGGTGTGCCTTATATATGCCATCATAATTGTCAAAAATAACAACCCCCGCCGCCTCTGAATTAATAGTCGGCACCAAAAAATAATTATCTTTATTCATAACATCTTTTGTTGCATCAACATCTTCTGGACTTCCTTTATAAGATCCGCAAATAAGTGGATAGATGTCGGGGTGCCTAAGTACACCATTCACATAATCAGCATCGAACGTCCGCTCGATCTTGTATTCAAACATTTCTGCTTTTAACTTTTATATCAACGATAATATTAATCCTATCGTGATCGCTGTTGTTTTCAGCCCAATGAATTTTATGATGATTGAACCACCACGCTTCGCCAGGAAGCAATTGGAGCGATTCGCTTTCAACATTCAAGCTGCTTCCATTGGGGCCGGCCAAAGCGATGTGAAATCTATCGTAATAATCAGCGTAGCTTCCCTCGTCAATGTGGGGATTTACCTTGCCGCCTGGCTTTAGTTTCACGATAGCAATTGAACCAAGACGCTCACCTTCAACGCACGCCATCAGGGACGACACAAGCGGGCGAATTTGAGGGAAACTGTTGTATTCAGGTCTATCTACCATTTCAAGGTCATTGAATACGTCATAGACTGCCTTATCAATTAGTTCGCGCTGCCTCTTTGGGTCATCTTTCTTGCCAGCATTGGTATATTGATTGAAATTATCACCCGCTCTCAAAAATATAGTTTCTGTATCTTTGTGCGCCGTGCCCTCATATTCTTGACGTACCGTAACGTTACTAAACAATTTCTCGTTATTTGCTACAGCAATAAGAGCGTTAGTAATGTCGGCGTTCTGATAAATTGGAATAAAATTCATAGCAAAAAAAACCGGCCTAAGCCGGCGTTCCTTCTTCATTTATTCCACCATCGGGCGGGTCTTGATTCTGTTGCGCAAACTGAATCCCAGCAAGGAATGTTTGTGATTCTGCTATTTCCTTATCTGCAATATCAAGCTGTTGCTGTGCTTGGTATTTTTTTAGAAACGCATGATTTAGCCTTTGTGTTTGCCCTTGTATTTGCTCATCAAGTTTATTCATCTTATTTTTTCCCCTTCATCCCATTCAATATATTTTTTACAATGTCTTTCATCTATTTTATTGAGTATTTTGCACAACAGCGTACAAACTCGACACCTACCAACACGCTTCCCACATCGAGAACTAATAGTCTCATCTGGTGAACCAGCAAGCAGCGTGTTGGCAAACTGATCAATCGATACAAAAATATTTAATATATATCTTTTCATTACTGAGCACCTACTTTTGTCCATGTTGCTGTTTCACCATTTGAATAAACAGCTAGAAAATCATAAGCATAATTCCAAAAATCTGATGACGAGTAGATATCTTTAACATATATCCTACTTGCTGTTGGCGCGGGCGCTACAACCTCACAAATAAGATCACCATAAACGTCATCTAGCGCCTTGATGACGTGGCCAACTTGCCACCCACTAAAACTAGAATTGCTACTATCAAAGTGGCCCTCTGTGCTTGATGTTGTAGTAAAAGTTATATTGGTAACTGATCCTGCATTCCCAGGGTGCGTGCCAGTATTAATATAAAGGACACCATTAGCGTCTACAGCTAACGCCCCTCTTACAGCCTTAAAAGT
>Ga0316208_1000455_pt1 | contig 50322 bp, 47 predicted proteins | sample 3monopyrite_MG_FD_204944 | JGI IMG/M metagenome (GOLD analysis project Ga0316208, IMG submission 204944) | Microbial mat bacterial communities from mineral coupon in-situ incubated in ocean water Damariscotta River, Maine, United States -... | ecosystem: Environmental > Aquatic > Marine >... | reverse complement strand
TTGATTACAATGATATATTTTGCAGTAAGATCAAAACAATAGGCTAAACATGTTCCATAGTTTTATTGAGTTATTTAGCTCACAAGAAAAATTAAGCGACAAATGGGTTTTATTACTTATTTTCCTTTTTCCGATCGCAGGCCCAGTTGTACGACACTGGAATAGCTCTATATTTGTTTTATTATCTTTAACCTCATTGTATTTCTTGTTTGCTAAAAAAGATCGAAAAATACTCCTTAAAGAAGAAAAAATATACCTTTGGACTTTCTTTCTTTTCTTTTTAACCTTTATCATTAGCACAACTGCTAATGGATATAGTTGGGAAAAAATTCAAGCTCAAGGACTTGGAACAGAAATAGATTTTCTATTATTTATACCAATCTATTTATTAATTAGAGAAAACCATTACGCGAAAAAAGCACTTTATGCAGGTATTTTATTAAGCATTCCTATCATCTTCATATTCTCCTTTTATGAATACACTTTAAGTAAATATTATAACCCAAGGATAGAACTAGGGCTTACTGGTGCATACTCACAGCTTTTTCTTGGTCCAATCACAGCACTTTCCCTACTTATGTCATATCATGCATATAAGCAAGGGGTTAATAATAAATACAACTCTCGTATTCTAAGCCCACTTTATATTTCTATGTATATCTTTATGGGGCTTTTCACCATAAGTCTTTCAAGCGCTCGTATTGCATACATAACTATATTTTTCGGTAGTTTTATTATTATATTATTACAAATAAAAAACTTAAAACTGATTCTAGTCTCACTTGGTATAATAATATTAACTTCTACTACTCTCTATCAAATAAATACGATTGAATTACGAACAAATGCTGCGATAACTAACTTCTTTAACTATTTTTCAAAGTCAACTGATGTGAAAAGCGCAACAAATAACAGCGTGGGTATGCGACTTGAGGCGTGGCGATCTTCGCAATATATATTTAAAGAGCGTCCTTTCGTTGGAATAGGTAATGGAAATTACCCTACGGTAATTAAAAAATATATTGAAGAAGGTCTCGTTAGCTCATCTGTAATAGAGATGGGACAAGCGCACAATACATTTATTGAAGCACTTATCTCAAAGGGCATTATTGGTTTAGCATTATTATTTATGATATTTTATTATCCTGTTTACATCGCATGGAAACATAAAAAACAGGCTCATTTTAGTTTTGTTACAATAAGTGTTTTTGCTTCAGCAATCACTTTGATGTCAATTGGTGAGTCGATGCTAATAAATAAAAATAACGGCGTGTCATATTTGGTGATTTTTTCTGCTATATTATTTTCTTCATTAACACATGAAATAAATGCAACAAAAAAATAACATTAGTTATCTTGCTTAGATTGATAGCTATTAATATCAACTACAGGTTTCAAAGTCTTGCTTTTTATAATTTTTTTCCACAATACATCTTCATTTTTTCCTGAAGGTACATAACCCTTTACAACCTCAATGAGTAATTGACGCACTTCCTCACTATCCAATGAGATAATTGACTGATTTAAGCAATCTAAATATTCCTGAATTTCTTCCCAGGTATAAGCATCTTCTTCAGCTCGCATGATACGTGGATGCACTGTCCCAGTGACATTATCGCCAATAAGTAATTCTTCATAGAGTTTTTCACCTGGTCTCAGTCCAGAATATTCAATTTCTATATCACCATCGGGCATATTTTCATTTTTAACCGTGAACCCCATTAGATGAATCATTTTTGTTGCTAGTTCGTTAATTTTTACCGGCTCGCCCATATCAAGCACAAAAACATCTCCACCTAAGCCCTCTGATCCCATTGCTCCTGCTTGAATCACTAACTGTGCTGCTTCGGGAATCGTCATAAAATAACGAATAATATCCGGGTGTGTAACCGTAACCGGTCCTCCCTGTTTGATTTGCTCTCTGAATAAAGGCACAACTGAACCCGATGAACCTAAAACATTTCCAAAACGTACCATTGAAAATTTAGTATTAGATGATTGAGTTGCCAATGCTTGCAGAGTTAATTCAGAAAAGCGCTTGCTTGCGCCCATGACATTGGTTGGGCGAACAGCTTTGTCGGTCGAAATCAAAATGAACGTACTGACGTTGTGTCGCATTGCCGACTCAGCGACCGTATAGGTGCCGAGCGTATTCACTCTCACACCTTCAATAATATTGTGTTCGACCAGGGGCACATGCTTGTAAGCTGCCGCATGATAAATAGTATCGACCGAATAGTGGAAAAGAACCTCAGAGACACGTTTTTCATTAGTCACACAACCTAAAATAGCAATAAGCTCTGTTCGCCAGCCATGTTTTTTAATTAACTGTTTAAACTCTTGCTCTATTCTATATAAGTTATATTCTGACTGCTCAAATAAGATTAATTTTTTAGGCTCACGACTTAAAATTTGACGACATAACTCAGAGCCTATGGAGCCACCCGCGCCCGTTATCAATACCTGTTTATCTTTGATACAGGCATCAAATAATGCCTTATCAGGTGAAACTGAATCACGCCCCAATAAATCATCTAAATCAATTTCTTTGATGTCTTCAAGTTTAATTCGACCATCTGCTACTTCAGTCATGCTTGGTAATGTTCTAACATGAACAGGATAATGTTCAAGCAGTTGTATAACCCTTTTTCTGGTTGTATGTGATGCGGAAGGAATGGCAAGGAATATTTCATCCACATCCAGCTTAAGAATAAGTTTGTCTAATTCTTTAATTGAATAGACTCGCAGAGCATTTATGGTGTTTTTATGAAGATCGTTCTTATCATCCAGAAAAGCGACGGGGTTGTACTCTTTGCTGTAACCCAATACTGATGCCAATTGAATGCCCGCAGTTCCGGCACCATAAATAACGACGTTTCGCTTAAGCTTTACTTGCGTAGGACCAAAAACCTCAATTCCTGCAAACCACCAGCGAACAGCCATCCGGCTACCACCAATTAATAAAATAGCCGCTAACCAGTTAATAAGTGTAACCGATCTCGGTATACCTTCGAAGCCCACATAAAACACAACCCCAGACCAGATAACCGCATATAAAGTAACCGCTTTAATGACTGTCCATAATGCCCGGAAACCGATGTAGCGCACAATTGCACGATATAAGCCAAGCTGAATAAATATTGGAACTGCGATAATTGGCGTTATTATAAACAACCAAAATTCAGACTTGTCTGGGTAGTAAAACTGACTTAAGCGCATTGAAAATGAGGCCCATAATGCAAAAAACAGCATAGTCACGTCGGCAGACAACATGATTAACTGTTTATAAAATCGAGGTAGGCTTAAAAAGCGTCGGACTAATTTATGCAAAATATTCTTCTTTTATTTATCATTGTTGGTGTTACTTATTACGGTTAAACCAGCTTGAAACTTTAATGCTAATATTATTAACGGCACATAAGCCATAAATGTTAATAACTCGGCCATATTATTATCCGAATGTACCAGATATGCAATCGGAAACAACCAGCACAAATTAATCAATGTAGTTGAGAGAGTAACTCTTCGATGTCCCCATTTTCTAGCAGCATGCTGATAAGCATGACTGCAATGTGCTTCATACCACTTATCACCATTCAAAACCCGTCGGAGTAAAGTAATCCCTGAATCAACTAAAAACACACCTAATAAAACTATCCAAATAAAAACTGAGACACCTTCTAAAATGCTAGCATAAGCAATGACACCAATCATTAACCCCAGAAAGCCACTGCCCACATCGCCCATAAATATTTTAGCTGGTGACCAATTTAAAATTAAAAACCCCGAGGTTGATGCAGCAAGAACGAGTGAGATAAAACTAAGATATTCTACTCCGTTTAACCAGAAAAAAAATGCGCTCCCACAAGAAACAAAAATAGTTTCAGAGGCAGCAATACCATCAATACCATCCATAAAATTAAACAAGTTTAGTAACCAAACCAGTAGAAAGGCAACTATCCCAATACCAAACCAACCTGCGTCAAGACTAAAATCTAAAAATTGAAATTCAGGAATGCCACCTAACCAATATAACACCCAAAAAGAAGCTACAAAGTGCGCTAACAGTCGCCACTTAGCTGCGACATGTCCATGATCATCCCAAAAACCGATAGCTGCAATAATTACTCCCGAACCTATCAATGCGAAAAGAATATCAGTAGATAATGAGTCAACAAATACAGCAGCAATAAGGAAAATAACAACAATCGATAACCCCCCTCCACGTGGAGTCGGTATCGTATGAGAACTACGTTCATTCGGCATATCAATTAAATTTTTCTTAAGCGTATAGCGTCTAATAAATTCAGTAAGTATAAAAGAAGCAAAAACAGCTAATGTAATAATCAACCAGTTAATCATAAAGATTGCAGCTCAAGGAAATTTTCTGCTGTTAGACGTAAGCCTTCATCAACACTAATAGGTGGCGTCCAATTTAAAAGTTTTTTGGCTTTACTAATATCAACTTGCAGCGAACTACACAATCGTTGTGCTAAATCCTTTTTACCTATCGTCACTAAACACAACTCAAGCATTTGATAATTTACAGGCAACAACCATGACTTTTTACCTAACGCTCTTGCAACACGGCTTAAAAGTTCAGTTGTAGACAAATCATCACCATCAGAAACTAAAAATACTTGATTAGCAGCCGAAGGATGTTCAACGCAGGTTAGTATTAAATCAACTAAATTGTCTAAGGCAACAAGACTGCGTTTATTGTGGACTGAGCCAAGTGGTAAAGGTACACTTTTATACAACCATTTCATCATCGAAAGAAAATTTGCCTTGACACCCGGACCATAAACTAAAGGTGGACGAATGATGACAACTTCCATTTGTGTTTTCTCTGCTAACCGTAACAAACCTTGCTCAGCTTCATATTTAGATAAAGCATATGGATCCACTGGCACATATTCATCGACTTCAGTAAACGGAAATTCAGGTTGTGTTACTTCACCATTTACTTTAACCGAGCTTAAATATATAAATCGTTTAACACCCGACTTTGCTGCCTGTTTAGCTAAATTCAATGTTGCTTCAGTATTAACTCGACGAAACTCTACTAATGGATTAATAGCCGTATCTTGCATAACGTGAACGCGGGCAGCTAGATGAATAACGACATCAATACTGTCCAATTCCAACTGCCAGTTAGTATCAGACATGATATTACCAACTGCTATCTGTTCAACAAACTTTGGGATGGATTTTGATTTAGATCTTACCAATCCTCGTATAATATAATCCTTTCTATACGCAGTCTTAGCTAGAGCAGACCCAACAAAACCAGATACACCGGTAAGTAAAATTTGTTTCAAGGAATATCCTTTGGTTTTCTCAACAATTCTAAAAATTTAAAAGGAATCTTTAACAAAACGAATATTAAATTTGTATAAATACCATTATTCTTACATGCTTTAACTATTTCAGAATTCAATAAAAAACTGTTTTTAATTCCAGAAGTACTAAGACCGCCCGCACGCATTCTCACAAGAATCTTATTAATTCGAGTATAAGATAATTTATGCACCATCAACATGCGTACAAACAGTTCATAATCTGATGCGATTTTATAATCAAGAGAATAATTACCCACCTGCTCATATGCTAAACGTTTAAAAAAACTGGCAGGATGAGGTGGCATCCAGCCAAACCTTAGTTTCCAAGTTCTAAATTTATATGATTCATAGAATCTAACAATTTTCTGAGGGTTGGATGGATCAACTAAGACCACATCACCAAATATCAAGCTTACCTCAGGATTAGACTTAAACTGATCTACTATCTCCGAAATCACACTCGGATATGCAAAAAAATCATCCGAATTCAGAATACCAATTACATCACCTGATGCAGACTGTATCCCTTTATTCATAGCATCATAAATCCCTTTATCAGGCTCAGAGATTATCATTGATATTTTTTCATAATATTTAGCAACGATTTCCATCGTATTATCATTTGACTTACCGTCAATTATTATGTATTCAATGAAAGGATAATCTTGAGAAAATACAGATTCAATTGTATCCCTAATAGTTTCCTCGCTATTATAACAAACTGTGACAATGCTAATTTTCATATAGTTTTTTATACGCGCGATTAGATATAATACTAATAATAGTCCTACACCATTTTTTATTCTATTAACGAGATTAAATCTCGATTGACTTGTGTTCTCACAAATAAATTACATATGAGACTCTCAATTATTCATCCAAATTATAAACCAATAACGCTCTTCATTGCCGCCACGACTTCACGAATGCTATATTAACACCAACAGCATCATTAAAGATGCATCAGATTATTTTTCCCTTATAAGACTTCGCATCCAACGTCAATAAAAACGCCACATAGTATTGAGTCCTAAGTTTTATAAATTTCATCATGTTTAATATTAAAATTCTTAACCATATGCTTAACAAAGTTAAGACCTATATAAAAATCTCGACTTAGGTAGACAGTCTATACTATTTTTAGGCTAATGAGGAGTCGAGTATGAGAAAGCGTAAAGCACAGCATGATATATCTAGGAAATTAAAAGTTTTAAACTACGCAAAAGAATACGGAAACATTGCTAAGACGTGTCGTTATTTCGGTATTTGTAGAGAAACTTTTTATAAATGGAAACGTGCTTATGAAGCACACGGAGAAGAGGCTTTAATTAACAATAAACCTTGTCCTGAAAATCATAAATTGAGGATACCTCGGCCTATTGAAGATAAGATTGTTCACTTAAGAAAAACGTATCATTTTGGTCCTGATATGATTGTTTGGCATTTACAGCGCTACCACGATATTAATATATCTCGAAATGGTTGTTATCAAGTTTTACTGAGAAATAAATTAAATCGATTGCCTGAAAACATTAAAAAGCGTTCTCGAAGTAAATTCAAACGATATGAAAAAAAGGTACCAGGACATCATGTTCAAGTTGATGTTAAGTTCTTATTTTTCAAAGATAAAAATGGAAATCGTGTTAAACGTTTTCAATACACGGCTATCGATGATTGTACGCGTATTAGAGCACTTAAAATTTATGACAAGCATACACAAGCCAGCTCAATTAGTTTCATTAACTATGTTGTGAAGAAGTTTCCATTCAGAATAAAAATGATACGCACGGACAATGGACATGAGTTTCAAACTAAATTTCATTGGCATGTTGGAGAGCTTGGAATGATCCATGTTTACATCAAGCCTGCCACACCTAGATTGAATGGTAAGGTGGAACGTTCGCACTTAACTGATCAACGTGAATTTTATCAAATATTGGATTACAAAGGTGACGTCAATCTACGTAAAAAATTAGCACAATGGGAAGATTATTATAACTTCCTCAGACCGCATTCAGCGCACATGGGTAAAACACACTATGAAAAACTTAAACAACGTATGTTAGGATAGTGATGGAACGTCAACCTAAGTCAGATAAAAGACACTATTGTAAATTACAATATAAACATAAATAAGATAGTTAAAAATTATTTTATTTTTTACCTTAATGCAAAAAATATTCACTAATCATTTCCAAACAGATCTCTAGTATAAACTTTTTCCTTTATCTCTTTTATATCTTCAAACATTCTGTTTGCCACTATCACATCAGAGAGTTTTTTGAACAACTCTAAATCCTCGATAACCTTAGAATAAAAAAACTCCCCTTCTTTTAATTCTGGTTCATAGATTATTACCTCGATACCTTTAGCCTTAATTCTTTTCATAATTCCTTGAATAGAAGAAGCCCTAAAATTATCTGAACCTTGCTTCATAATAAGCCGATAGATTCCTACTACCCTTGGGTTTCTTTTTAGAATTGAATTTGCAATAAAATCTTTTCTTGTAGTATTAGCATCAACTATCGCTTGAATAAGGTTATTTGGTACATCTAGATAATTAGCCAAAAGTTGTTTGGTATCTTTTGGCAAACAATAACCACCATAACCAAATGATGGGTTGTTATAATGACTACCAATTCTTGGATCTAAACCGATCCCTTCAATAATGTGTTTTGAATTTAGCCCATGACTTTCAGAATAAGAATCCAATTCGTTAAAATAGGCTACTCTCATAGCAAGATATGTATTAGAAAACAATTTTACAGCTTCTGCTTCTGTTGAATTAGTATACAAAACATCAATTTTTTCTTTTATAGCCCCTTGAACCAGGAGCGATACAAATTTTTCTGCTCTCTCGCTTTGTTCACCGACAATGATACGGGAGGGGTAGAGATTATCATGGAGAGCTTTTCCTTCTCTGAGGAACTCGGGAGAAAAGAAAATATTTTCGCAATTAAACTCTATCATAATTCGCTGTGTATAACCAACAGGAACTGTTGATTTTATCACCATAACCGCATTTGGGTTGATTCTCATTACATCCTTAATAACTGATTCGACTAAGTGGGTATTAAAATAATTCGTCTCTGGATCATAATCGGTAGGTGTTGCAATAATAACAAAGTCAGCATAATTATAAGCTTCTTCTTTATCCAGCGTTGCTTTAAAATTTAATGGTTTGTTTTTCAGATACTCTTCTATTTCACTATCGGCGATTGGCGATTTCATTTGGTTAAGCATCTCGACCTTTTCAGGAATAACATCCAAAAACACCACTTCATTATGTTGTGCGAGCAATATCCCATTTGAAAGACCAACATAACCAGATCCAGCTATAACTATTTTCATAGTTCATCCTCTTTGTTCGATAAGTTCCATCAGCACAAACACGTAAATAATAAAGTTCGGAATATTGTAGTTCTTTCATACAAATTCATTTCATTAAACATTCATACTTTTCATTTTGACACATAAGTGTAGTGACCAACTTAATATTTACACTATCGTAAACATCTTCATACATTGAATGTAAACATGCTAACACTTTACAATCTAATCATACCCAACACTACTTGAGTACTGCATAACTATCAGAAACATCACGCTATACTGGCCAGAAGCAGTTCATATTAAGTTTTCTTATTTCAGTAAACTCTGCCAATAAAAGTGTTCAAATAATTATCAAACCATCCTTATCAGTTAAAAAACACATTATAAATATATGATGACAAAAATTCACCATTAAATATTTTTACCAAGCAACTCTTCATAAACGTCTAATGTTTTCTTAAATGTTTCATCCCACGTAAATTTTTTTGACTGAGCTAATCCTTTAACAACCAGGTCATCTCGAACCGTAGAAAACATTATACTCTTTAATGCATTTAGTATTTCATCAGGCTCCCCTGTATCCATTAAGATTGCGGCTTCACCAGCAACTTCTGGGATAGATGAGCTATTAATTGCAATTACCGGACAACCAGCGCGCATAGCTTCGAGTATAGGTATACCAAAACCTTCGTACATAGAAGGATAAATCAAGCATAAAGAACGATTATACTCAAGATTAAGTTCACTATTAGTTAAATACCCAGTATGTCGATATCTGCCAGAAAGGTATTTCTCCAGAAATTTAAGTTCCGTTCTAGATAATCCGCCCCCCCCTACACATACCAGATTTATATCTTCTATACTAGAAAGAGCATAAACAACAGATTTGAAATTTTTATATCCAGAGCGTGCACCTACGAAAATAAGCTGAGGTTCAGTATCAATTTCAGGTCTAAAATAATAATCACTTGATACACCATTATGTATTACAACAGTACGTTCCTCATATGATGCACCTGAGAATTCAAGAAGATCTTGCCTTGTGTTTTCGGAAACACAAATTATTTTGTCCGATTCTGAAATACATTTTCTTTTTTGAAAAGAGTGGACTGCTCGTCGAAAACCAGAAGCGAAACGCTCGTACGTGTAATCATGCACTGTTGTAACAACTTTACATGATTTTACTGCAGGCAAACGATAGTACGTTGAATGAAACAGATCAAAATTGTGACTTATAAGGGCACGCCGATATCTTTCCAATATACGCGGCGATTCATAGATATAATTTTCACTTGATAAATTTAATGGAGGCTCTTCCTTAAACCCAAGCAGTGTATAACTTTCCCTAGGCAACCTTGAAAGGAGCTCATTAAAAACAACTGACACCCCTCCTGAACTCTGCAACTTGTATATAATACCGTCGAATAAAATCATAAATCACCCATCAGTTAAAACATTTCAACTAAAACAAATCACGATGAAGATCATAATTATAAAAAATTGAAGAGTATGGGTGAAAAAGCTCCATAAATTCTAATCTAGAATAAAAAACTACAATTAAAGCCATTACAAAAAAATATAATAATATCTTGTTACTTCTCTTATTAAAAAACCTATCCAACAAACCAATCAATATCGATGTAGCTATAATACTAGTATAAATATCGAGTCTCGAAGATACATGTTCAACATGATACGTACCAACATAATATAAGATTATTGACATGCATGATAAGAAAAGAGTGAACTTTATTTTATTCCACCGATCATCGTCCATATTATTTGATGTTTTAGTTATATAAGAAAAAACTATAAATCCTGTCAAAGTGAAAATTTTACGAAGAAACCCAAGAATTGGATTTGAAAGTTCAAGCCCACCTCCTATTCTTGATGAGAACGATTTATTAAAACCATAATAATGTACTACCCAATCGAGCATATAGATAAGATTTCTAGAAAATATAGAACCAAAAGTAAGCAAAAGGAATAGAAATAATAAGGCCGCTGATGACATACCATACAACCAATAAATAGGTAAAAACACTATTACAGTTGTATGAAACATGAGCCCAAGCATGATAAACAGTAAAAACTGTACTATTTTTTTATTAATAGTTGCTTTTAACGCCAAAGTGAAAAACACACAAGCCATCATCTGACGAAGGCTTCCAGAATACCAAGGAAGTGTAGCAGTAAGATAAAACAATGATAGGAAACTATAATTTGTTATTTTAAAAACCGTATAGAATATACCAATATAAATAAATGCCGTTGTTAGAAGTAAATAAACTGAATAGTTATCAGTAATATTCCGAATTATAGATGTATACAGTATGAAACCTGGTTCAAATCCAGGTTGTACAAACACATCTGCCACACTAAAATATTCAAAATAATTACCCCAGTCAGTTCCCATTTCCCACCGGAGACCATCGAACATCACTAAAAGTATAGTAAACGACCAAAATATAATATTTTTACTTTTGATTTCCTTCAGCGTCGAAAGAAAGGCAATAATTCCGCTAATAATAATAAAAGACTCAATCATACTATCGCGATTACAACAAAAGTAAAAAACTAGGTTGTTTCATCTATTATCTTCTTATATAGAGGTAGAACATTTGAGGCACAGCGCTCCCAAGTGAAGCGATTAGCATTAGTGAATCCTCGTTTAATGTAGTCATTGCGTAATGTTTCATTCTCCAGCATATTTTTTACTGCCACTGTAAGACCATCCACATCATCTGGCGATAACGTAATAGCAGCATCACCTACAACCTCAGGAATAGAAGCAACATTTGATGTAACAACCGGAGTTCCACACGCCATTGCCTCAAGTGGAGGCAAACCGAATCCCTCGTACAAAGAGGGGAAAAGTAAACAATCAACACTATTATAAAGTTCTACTAGTTGTTCAAAACTAAGATTACTTAGTGGAATCACACTATTTAGTAAATTTACATTCTTCGAATATTCTTTACACATTTCATTATCAGCACCTAACCACACCAGTTGAACATTTGTATTTGTAGTATGCTGTAATTTAGAAATAACTTGAAATGATACTAAATGATTTTTATAGCTTTGAATCCCTGTAATTAATATAATGTGTGTATTTCTATCAGGAAACCCAAAGCGATCCCGCAGGAATTTTCTTTTCTCATTTGAAAACGAACAAAATCGACTATCAATACCATTATGTACAACAGTAATACTGCTAGCATTTAATCCACAATGAGTGATTAAGTCATCTTTAGTGCTATTACTAACAGCAATAATAGCCCTAGCCTTACTCAATGATGCAACTGTTAGTTTGTATAAAAGTGGGAAATGAGGATATGAAAGACCAGGAATTACACCTTTCCATGCAAGTATAGGAATCAAATCATGTACTGTAATAACAGTTCGCTGGGAGTCTATTACATTAAGCAAATGTGCATAACTTTGATCAAGAATATGATTTATTATTCCTTGATTATTTTTTGCCTGAATAGGATATGAAAAATAACGAGCATATCGTATCCTAATGCCATGAGGTAATTTGCATCTAAATACCCAATCAGGAATTGATGGTGTATACGAATCCACCTCAAGAAGGTCACAAGAAATCAGGTTTAAAGCACTTTCCAAGTTATCAGCATAGACTTCCATGCTAGTACGATTATCTTCCAAGAAATCGCGATACAAAATTAGAGAATTCAAACTCATCGGCCTTTCAGAAAAGAATCATAGCAATACGTAAGTAACTTATCTATTTCTACTGTAAGGGTATGCTGATGTGAGTACCCCAAAGCTTTAAGTCTATTTATTTGAAAATCCAAGTGTAATATTTTCCCATTATTACCTTGCTCCCCTACTACCAAATCTGGAACGTATCCCAGTATTACTCCGCATCGTGATTGTATAAGTGTAGCCATTTCTAAAATTGAAAGTGATGTTTTTCCTCCAACGTTAATCGGGCCTTCATCACCTACACTCTGTACAAAAGGTAGTTGGCATACAAGAAAATCTATGGCACTACATATTTCAGAGATTGGTATAAAGTTTCTAACCTGCATTCCATTTGAAGCTAACACCAATTGCTTATGCTCTACTGCCTGACGACACAAATCGTTTACCAATAACATCCAGCAATTAACTTCTCGACGAGTTGGCATACCAAACCCATTGGAAATACGAACAACCACACTATCAATTAGTTTATTTTTTTGTGCCCATAATACAACATCTTCTGCCGCACGATGACTAGCCGCATAAGGATGTAAATTGGTCGGGCAATCCTTTTCAGAGATAACTCCATGAAGAGTATCGGTATAAACATGAATTGTTGAAATATAAAGAAATCTTTTCACATTCATTTTAATTGCAGACTGTAGAAAATTTGCTGTTGCCACAGCATTCACAGTAAGCGCGCCAGCAGGATCCTCGATACAATCTTTTGCATTCATACCAGAGGCATGTATTATTAAATCAACACCTGAACAGACTTTATCAAGTTCTGCTTCATCATTCCAAGGTGTTTTTACTACCTGCACATCATCCAAAAAAGAATCTCGTAATTTTACATCACGACTAGTCCCCAAAAGAATATCATGTCCTTTGCTCAAAAAATACTGAGCTATGCGGCCACCAAGAAAACCAAATCCTCCTGTAACTAATACTTTCAAAATATATTTACTACCCTTGAATTATTATAAATTTATCAATACTCGACTATAAAGCATGAGTTTCTTCAAATAGCGATAGCATTTCTTCCATTTGCTGGTTAATACTTAATTCCGCATAAGCATAGTTAGAAATTTCTTTTGCGCTATATTCATGACTTAGCGAATTAACTATTAATCCCTTTAGTATCTCAGCAAGATGCTTGACATCTTCTTCCTCGAATAAAATTCCACGGCCATTTAATAACATAGGTAACGCACCAGAATTAGACGCCACTACCAATTTCCCACATGCCATTGCTTCTGCAGCAATTCTGCCATACTGTTCTATCCAAAGCCGCGTTGAAACTGACGGCATTACTACAACATCTACTGAGTTAATAAAACCACCCATTTCATCGTGTTTTGGATTTATAGGCACTACCCTATCAATCAATCCTGAGCGCATCATTTGATGATGAATATTTTCTCCATATTTACTTTTATATATCTCAAATTCATCTATTAACAAAGTCCATTTATAATTTTTTAAACTCTCCAAAGCAGCAACTAATATATGAACACCTTTCTCATAGGTAATTCTTCCGAAAAAACCTATAACAAAACCATCCACACCTAATTCTGACCTTAGTGCTTTTCTTGCCGTTGGGTCTATTTGAAAATATTTGGGATCAAACCCTAGAGGTATTTTTCTTACATTAGCAAAACTTTCATTTTTAAATACCTCAGTGCCTTCATTGTTAATTGTAAAAACGCCATGTACTAACTTTCGAGACACTAGCAACATCATCCTCTTAAAAAATGCAAAAGGTATTCCTTTCATTCCTCTTCTTCTGTATGAAGCCAATATGCCTAGAGACATGTTTTCACATGAAATACAAAATAGTTTTGACTTAAAAATTTTAGTCCATAACCCTATTTGCATAGCCATTATACTGACAGGGTCATTATCAAGAATGATCAACTTTGGACGATGTAAACCTAAAAATTTTGTAATACCAATAAATCTCGATATCCTAGAGTTTCCACCACTTATAGTCATATACTCAATCATAGGATCATCCGCAGTGGGCTCATCTGCCTTTATTGAGCCAGAATTAAAAGTTAATTCTGTAGGAACGACTAAAAGCACGGACATTCCTCGCCTGACGAATTCCTTATAGATATTTCTATTAATTGCGGTATGACATGCAGTCGATACCACAACAATATCAACTGACGTCGTCATTGACTATTCCAAATTCTAACCAAAATAAAATAAACATCACGATCTATCGATCCAGATTTTAATTACTTTGGTAGGTAAAAACATAGCGATTAAAACTTTTACCCTTTGCTGTATTGTTAGTGAATTTTTTTGGCGAAATGCCTCCCTCTTTTTACCGTCATATAATAATTTAAGTACAGTATAAAACTTTACCCTGTTTTCAAATTTAGGGTAATTACTTAACTTTTTATATTCTTCATCATCCTTGATTTCATTCAGCCAAATATTAAATTCATCACTAATTAATAGTTCAGTCTTGTAACCAGTATTATTTTGATGCCATCGATAATATGCTATTGGAAGCTGAACTGATGCCAATGTCCATTTGGAACATAAACGCACCAGCATTTCCAAGTCACCAATAATATTAAAACGAGGATCAAAAGAGTGTTCAAGCTCATCTAAAGCTTTTTTTCTAACCACAAGAGTTGACATATGAACAAAATAATCATCAAAAAGTTCATTAAGTACATTACCATAAGGCAGCGAGCGATATTCAGCTCTTAAACTAATATCATTATTTTTTCTCTCGTTGACCGTAATGTAGTTACCGCAGGATAATCCAATAGCTACATCATTAAATAGAGGTACCTGAATATATAATTTTTCAGGAAACCACCAATCATCAACATCAAGGAAAGCAATCAACTCACCGTTACATTTTGAAAGTGCATAATTTCTAGCATCATATAAAACAGTATGTTTCTCAGCATAGTAATAATGAAAGCGATTATCATTATATGATTTAAAAACTTTTTCGCTATCATCTATAGACTGATTATCCCAAAATACTATTTCCCAGTTTTGATAAGTTTGAGCCAAAATACTCTCTATAGCTTGACGAAGATAGCGCTCGCCATTATAGCAATTCATAATAATACTTACGAGTGGCTCATTTCTCTTATCTGTCATAGTATCCAGCATATTTATAGTTTTAATATTAATTTAAGAGGTTGCTAACTAAACAATTAATTTTTTCTAAGAAAAAAAGAACCTGTCGAAAGCTTTAAAAATGGGAAATATTTACTACGTTTTCTATCTATATGATACTGCTCGACTAGCTGAGCGTTACAGCGTTCTGCAAGAATCGAAATGGCACGCGTTGAAAAATAATTTATATGTCCTTCAGGAAAGCAAAAGGTATCATATTTTCTGGCCAGTGAAGTTAACTTACTAAGGTATCTAGTATTTTCTACACGCTCCACAATTTTCATGGGGAATTGGTACGACATGGATAATAAAATTCGACTCCAGTCAACAGGCGGGACTGAAAGAAAAAACAGCCCCCCTGGCTTGAGCAATCGAAAAGCATCAACAATTGTTTCTGTAGGGTTGGGGACATGCTCAAGAACTTGATCCATCATAATAAAACCAAATTGCTTGTCTTTAAATAAATCGGCTCGAAACAAAGAGTTTATTACATTAACTTTTAAGGTATTATTTGCATATTCTGAGGCTACTTCCATAGGCTCTACACCATAAGCATTAAATCCTTTTTTCTCTGCCTCGACTAAAGACCAGCCAACACCGCATCCTATATCTAAAAAATCAACATCCTCATCAGGTAACCATTTTTTTATTGATGAGTACGAAAGTATATCCTGCACTCTATTTAAGACATAATCTTTATTCATGTACACATCAATAGAACCACTACTAAATTCATTAGTTATTTGCTGACTGAATTCAATCTTAGAAAAATATGAGCCACAATTTTTGCATTTGAACAATGCTACATTATCCCCCGTTTCTTCCCCACGGATATACTTAATTTGGGAAAGCAATCCTTCGCATACTCTACAGTTACTGGAGTGAAATTTGGCATTCATATTTAATACTCTAAAAAAAATAGTAATATATTGAAACAGCAATTTACATAGAAGAAATCATATGCTTATTTTTTATTTGATAAATGTGGTTAATTTTTCGCATACGAAATCAACATCACTCTCGCTCATATCTGTATGCAATGGCAGTGTGATTAGAGTTGGGTAGATTGACTCTGTTATCGTTAACGGTAGCACACCAATTTTCTGATACATGCTTAACAAGTGATTTGGTTTATAGTGGACCCCAGTTTGAATTCCTGCTCCAAGCATAGCTTCTCTAAGTGCTTCTCGATTAAGCAACCCTTTAAATCTAACTACATAAATATGGGGAACAATATTACTGTAGTCATGTTTTAAAGAAATTATTGCTGCATTTTTTGATAACAATAGATCATAACGTCGAGCAAGTAACTGTCTTTTATTTTTTAAATCAGGAAACCTTCTTAATTGTTCAAGTCCTATCGCTGCCATAATGTTACTCATATGGTAACGCCAACCTTGACTAGAAACATCGAAGTCCCAACTCCTTTCACCTGAATACCTTCTGCTTGTATCATTCTCAACACCAAGGAGCCTGGCATCACGTATTTTTTTGATAACTAAATCGTCATCAGTAACAATACACCCTCCCTCTCCCGAAGTGATGTTTTTTATTCCATCAAAACTGAAACATGCTATATCACCAAAACCGCCTACTCGAACACCATTGTGAGTACTACCAAATGCATGAGCGGCATCTTCTATAACTCGAAGTCCATATTGGTTAGCAAAACTATAAATACTATCAATATCACCTACTCCCCCGGCATAGTGAACTGTCATTATAGCTTTGGTTTTATTTGTTAATCTCTTCTCAGCATCTTTCCAGTTGAATGTAAGAGTATCCGCGTCAATATCGCATGCTACAGGCTTAGCACCAGTAGCTGAGATAGCCTGAAAAGAGGCGACATAAGTCAATGATGGAACTAATACCTCATCATCCGATTTTATCCCCACAGCCTGACAAGCTAGATGGAGCGCCGCTGTACCATTAACAACACATATAGCTGGTCTCCCAAAGAAATCTGTAAGTCTTTCTTCAAACTGTAGAACCTCTTGCCCCATACCGAGATATTCCCGATCAAGCACCTCCATCACAGCACTTTTTTCAGTTTCTGTAATTGTTGACTTGGAAAGTCTAATCATTATTTGCACTTATCCAATTAAATATACTGTTCATTATCTTTCTGTAAGCTAATCGACGAAATATTTAGATCTGTTTTGATACCACTTGTAACATTAAATTTTATCATCTCACAAAAACCAAGGGGCATTCCCAGATTGCCATAGCTCTTCTAGAGCGTCTCTATCACGTTTAGTATCCATGCACTGCCAGAACCCATCATGATGGTACGCCATAAGCTCACCCATAGCGGCAACCTTTTCCAAAGGTTCTCTTTCGAGAATAGTTTTATCGCCTTCAATAAAATCAAAAAACTCTGGCTCAACCACAAAGAAACCACCATTGATCCAGCCTTGGGCCATTTGTGGTTTTTCCTTAAATGAAGTAACTAAACCTTCATCCATGCCGAGTTCACCAAAACGTGCACCAGGGTGTACAGCACTAACAGTTACCATCTTTCCATGGCTTTTATGGAATTTAACAAGTTCATCTATATTGATATCAGCAACACCATCACCATATGTCAGTAAAAAAGGTTCATTTCCAATAAAAGGTTGCATTCGCTTAACACGACCACCCGTCATCGATTCTTGCCCCGTCTGTACTAGAGTTACTTTCCAATCAATCTCATCTGTCTGATGCGAATGAACTGAACCCGTACCAAGATCCACAGTGAAGTCTGAATTCAAGCTACGGTAATGTAGGAAGTATTCCTTTATAACCTCCGCTTTATAACCCAATGCTAATTGAAAATCTGTAAACCCATATTTTGCATATCGACTCATAATGTGCCATAAAATAGGGCGCCCACCCACTGTCACCATAGGTTTAGGAATACTTTCTGTATACTCAGAGAGGCGTGTACCAAACCCGCCAGCAAGAATAATTACTTTCATTTATTTAAACTCCAGTCAAACACGATTTCTTCAATTTCTTTCTTATCCGCTTCATTGGGAAGATGAGGGATATTTGCAATATTTAGCAACATGGCTGTTACATTGCCCACACACTGAAACCCCATCCAAACCATTGGCGGTACCGTCAGTCGAGAATAATTTTTTCGGGAAAGTGTAACTTCATAAAACAGATCTCGAGAAGGGGAATCATCACGATCATCATATATCACAAAACGAATAGCACCTATAGGTACTATAAGGTTAAGCGTCATTGTATTGTGGCGCTTCCACGCTTTGATGGCATTCGGCTCGACAGTAGAAAAATACGCTTCACCAAATCCATCATACCCCGGATCACTGTTTTTCATCGCATGAAAAACATCACCTCCGGGAACCACTATATGCTTTAGTGGGGAAAGTTTAACACCATCAATGTTTACCATAGAGAAAACCTACTTTTATATCTCATTTAGATATTTGACACCTTATTCTATATAAAGAAGTCATTTACTTTTATTTTTCTTGCTTCGCTTACTCTATGTGTAACGAAGTCAATATCTCTGATATAGATTGTATTTTGATTACCAAATGTTTTTACTGGTGACAAGCTTCTTGAAAGAGGATTATATTCAAAGGGAGTAAAACCATTATCTATTAACTTTTTATGGACATCATTATCGTCATAACCGTACCTTTTACCTGAACTGTTTAACTCTACAATCAAAGCCTTCAAGGACGGATTCATTAAAGTTTCACTAGCCCCTTTGAGCACTTCATATTCGTACCCTTCAACATCAATTTTAATCAAACACGGATTTCTTTCGTTTACAATATTATCCAAAGTATCAATCTGAACTTCAATCACATCTTTATCGTCATTAGTAGCAACATGATTTACGGTATCAAGTGTTCCCGTAAATTTTATTGAACCCTTAGTTCCTGCTAGTCCGATATTATGCGCTTCAACAAGATCACCAATATTATTTAAGGCTATATTATCTTTTAGAAAACAAAAAGTTGAGAGTACCGGCTCAATCGAAATTGTTTTAGCACCTATCTCAGCAGATGCCAAAATCGTGTAACTTCCAATATTGGCCCCCACATCAACAAAAACATCATCGTCCCTTAAAAGATGTAAGAGAAATCCCATGTCGTAAAATTCATGCAATCCGCAATATAGATTCCCGGTAGCACCCGTCATACTTTTCTTTATTAATAATTTACTGTTTTCAGTAAAAGGATAAACAATAGGAAATTGGTTTATGCGTACAGAGAGCTGCCATCTAACAAAACGTAATATTGCTTTTAATTTGTTACTCGAATTTAGTGGGTGTGTAATTAATGATTTAATCAAATTTATTATCATGTTTATTATTTCTTATCTCTAAATCTTGAATCTTATATTCTCAAGAAAAATCATTATTATCAATAATTCGTATGCTTTCGATATCGCAGTAATTTCTCAAATATTTTAAACTTTTATTATAATAAAGTTAAACTAGGAATACACTAATCAAAAGACATCTTGAACAGTCTAATATATTGTTTGATTTGATCTTCTGTGACAGCAGCAATCGATTCAGGTTTTTCATAATAAGCCCTATACCAGTCAGCCGTTAAATGTACAGTTTCCTCAAATCCTAACACAGCTTGCCACTCAAGATAATATAACGCTTTATCGCAATTTAATTTAAGAAGTCCAGACTCATAGGGACCATTGTTATCACCAGAAACATCTTCCCAACGTACTTGATCCCAATGCCGAGCCATTTGCTTTACCAACTCCAGAACACTTTGTGTCTGATGGCTAGGGGGGCCAAAGTTAAACGACTCACCATGGAGTTCTGGATGTTCAGCCAGTGCAGCCGCAAGGGTTAAATAACCACCAAGTGGTTCTAAAACATGCTGCCAAGGCCTAGTTGACTGTGGATTCCGCAACGGAACAGTCTGCTGTTGTGACCAAGCTTGTACGCAATCAGGGACAATTCGATCAGTGGCCCAATCTCCTCCTCCAATTACATTTCCAGCACGTGCAGAGGCAATACGTACTTGAGATTCGCCTTTAGGAAAAAATGATTTGATATGCGAACGAATAGCTAATTCTGCTGCACCTTTCGATGCACTATAAGGATCTGGACCTCCCATGGCATCATTTTCCCTATATCCCCACACCCATTCAACATTGTCATAACACTTATCACTCGTAATTAGAACAGCAACACAGGGTTTGTCCAATTTACGCAATGCTTCTAACACATGCAAAGTACCCATAACATTAGTTTGCCACGTCTCTATGGGAGAATCATAAGATGAGCGAACTAATGCCTGTGCTGCTAAATGAAAAACAAAATCAGGTTGCGTCTTAACAATCGCCTTTTCCAGTGCGCCACAATCTCGAATATCTATGCGTAGATCTGTAATGTCCTCGGCCATTTTAGCTGCAGAAAAATGAGAAATTTCAGTCGGTGGATCGAGAGCAATACCAATTACGTTTGCCCCAAGTTGATTTAACCATGATATGAGCCACGATCCTTTAAAGCCAGTATGACCTGTGACAAGTACAGTTTTATTTTTGAAACAATTTTTCATGCTAATTCCTGCTAATAAAATTATTTTTGTATCAAACTTGAAAATCACGCTCTATATGATTTTCCAGCCACACCCAATTTTCATCCAATTCCTTTTTTAACATTCTGATAGGAATTCGAGAGTGTGTTGGAAAGTTTACGATATGGCGAGCAACTTTTTCGGCTACAGGACAAGTTCCCAATTTATATCCAACGAAGTTTAAGTCAAGATCCCGACCATGCACTACACTCGTAAACCAAATCCCTAAATCGAAATGATTGCGAAAATGAACTTCAAATGCATCGCGATCATCAACAAGAAAAGAATAACGCAATAAAACAGAATTATTGATTTCATCTAGATGATTCGCATTCCATTTTATCTTACTTTCAAGATAATCAACTATTTCATTTCTATGTTTGATATTTTTTGTAAATTCATTCAATTGTCTGTTACCAATTTCTGCCAGGGCCGAAGAGAGTCGACAAGGAAATGGGTAAGTTTTAGGTTTTTTAGTTTTTAACTCATCACTAAAATAGAATAGTATCTGGATTTTGATCATTACAGTCTGTATCACACGGCCAAGCCAAAGAATTGGTGCAGAAAAAAGCACATACTCCAACATAAAGGTTAAAAGTATTTTTCTAGTAGTCAAGCTTGATAGAAATGGAGCATTTTGTTGAATTAGCCGTAATTTTTCAGCAATCGTGGGATCATTCGTTACCGCCATACCACCTACATGGGTGCTAATAGTTTTAGTATGATCAGTCGAAAAGAAAGCCGCATCGGCCAAAGAGCCGACCGGTACACCATCAACTAAACTACCCAAGGCATGAGCAGCATCCTCAATTACGAATAAGCTATGGCGATCTGCAATTTCACGAATTTTTTTGATATCACAAGGCACACCAAAAGTATGTTGTGCATAAAGTACTTTTGTACTTGGAGTAATGGCTGATTCAATTTTACTGACATCAATATTAAACATTGATGATTCAATATCGACATAAATCGGCTTCGCACCATGATAAAGAATTGCATTTGGGACGACCACACAGGTAAACGCAGGTATAATAATCTCGTCACCTTCTTTTATATCTAGCGACTCAAGTATTGCATACAAAGCCATTCTACCTGCACCAAAACTAAACGCGTGTTCAGTCCCTGTTATTGCTGCAAAATGATTTTCATACTTATTAATTATTTCTAAATTTTTATTTACGGTATAGGTAAACAAAAGACGAAAAGACAATAGCCACTCGAAGAAAGTATTTGTTCCACACGATATATTATACCGGCGACCTGGTTTGTCCGGAATAAGGTATTTTAGCTTTCTAAAAAAAGACGCCATCTTGGTAACACCATATTCAACTAGAAAAACTCACAAAAGGATTTTCATATTAAAGAAAACATACTGCAGATTATTTATTTAAATCCCATATACTAAATCAGGTATTCATGACTCAGAAGTCAAATATCCTTCATCAATGAGATACGCGGTCATAGTGTTTTTTATGCTTTGATGAATATCACATTTCGGTTCCCATAACAATTTTGTTCTTGCTTCAGTTATATCTGGAACCCTAATCGGTATATCTTCATACCCTTTTCCATAAAACTCACCTTCAGATTTTGTGGTAATCTTCCCTTTGTATGGTTCGTCCATAATTTCATTATAAGTATCAACCATAATATCAGCAAGCTTCGCGATTGAGATATCATTATCCGGGCTTCCTATATTAAATATTTTTTCATTTAAAATTGTGCTATCCATTTCAATAATTTTCACTAACGCATCGATGCCATCGTCGAGGTATGTAAAAGCCCTTCTTTGTTTACCTCCATTAACTAACACAATATCTTTGCCATGAATTAAATTATAAAGGAAAATCGTAATAACTCTGCCATTACCCAACTGCGCTTCTTCCATAGAGTCCAGCTTGGATCCTACCCAGTTAAATGGTCGAAAAATTGTACAGGTTAAATCACCTTTTTCAGCATGCGCAATAATTACTCTATCCAATAATTGTTTTGAGGCAGAATATATCCATCTACATTTATGGATTGGACCCAAGACCAGATTAGACGTATATTCATTAAATTTTTCATCCTCACACATCCCATAGGTTTCACTTGTAGAAGGAAAAATCAACCGCTTATGATACTTCGCAACTAATTTGATTACCTTAAGGTTTGATTCAAAATCTAACTGAAATACTTTTAAAGGATCAGTTACATAGACATTAGGCGTTGCAATTGCTACCAATGGAACAATGACATCACATTTACGAATATGGTATTCTATCCACTCGTTGCTTATATTGACATCACCTTCGACAAAATGAAATCTTGGATGAGCAATAGAATGTTCGAGTTTATTGTTTGACAAGTCCATGCCATAAACTTCATTATCTGTTGTTTCTAAAAGCTTTCTGGTTAAAGCATTCCCAATAAATCCATTTGCTCCGAGTATTAATATTTTCATACAAAAGTCCTTACATTTTTTTAATTTTTAACTATGTAAATAATATCTTGATTTACGCGATGAAAATAAAATTGATTAGAAAAATATTCGTCAACCGCTTTTTTGCAACCATCATAAGTCCCGTAATCATCAATAATTATAAACCCATTTTTTACTACTTTGCTAACCAAATATTCTAAACATGTTTTTGTGCTTTCATACCAATCACCATCAAGACGCAAAAGTGCAATTGATTCAATTTTATTTAATGGCAATGTCTCATTAAACCATCCGACATGATAATTTATTTTTTCTTTAGGGTAACAAATAATATCTTCAAGCAATTCCTTGTTATCCTGAAGTGTCCCTACGCCGCCTAAGGTATCATAAAAACCAGGAAGCGCTCTCATTTTTCCAGACATGCCTCCATCCGACCAATCATGTGTTTGTTTTAATGCAAGGTCTCCATCAACAGAAACATCCGGCTCTGGAATTCCTTCGAATGAATCAAACAAATGAAGCATTCTTGGCTCTTTTCCATATCTTTGATTAGCTGAGGCCATTAATCCTATACAACCACCTTTCCAGACTCCACATTCAACAAAATCCCCTTTAATTTCACGTTCTTCTAAATATCTTACTTGATCATAAAGAGAAATTAAGCCTTCTGTAGTCACCATAGTATTTGCGTCAATTGTAGCAAGATGCTTCCTTAAAATATTATCTGGTTGAATAGGTCGAAGGACATCATACTCTCCAACTTTCTTTAACATATAACCATTTTTCGTAATAAATAAAATAATAATCTTTTTAATGAATTTAAGCATTTGCAACACTCTTTAGTGGTTTCATTCACAGTATCAAAATATACCATTGAAATTGAATTTTACTTTTAAGATTCAGGACACATAGAATCTTCAAATACTAACTTCAAATGAAGATTATTAGGTGACATGTGGCTCAATATTAAACGTTTCTCGCTGAAATATATAATTACAAAAACATTTAGGTTGCCCACCTAAATATTTTATTATAATTATTCCATACTGTTAAATATTCCTTCACTGAAAATTTTATTTAATTTATTTAACAAATTATATTCAATATTTTCAAAATTAAACTCGTCAAAGCGAACTAAGCCATCACCTGTTCTTACATACAGCATCTCATCATGATTACAAAATGTGCCGAAATCCTCGCCCAAGGTTATTTGAACATTTGTTACTACAGATGATTTCCAAATAATTAACTTTTTACCTAAATAATATGTAAATGCTCCAGGGTAAGGTTTTGTAACACCTCTAATCAGATTACAGATTTTTTCTGCGCTCCAGGACCAATCAATGAGACCATCTTCTGGTTTGCGGCCACCATAATATGTGGCAATCAAATGATTTTGTGGTTTTCTATCGCATTTTCCAATTACAATTTTATCAACACTTCTTTCAAGAAGTAATTTGGCTGCTTCATCTAATTTTGAATAGAGGCTCAAAGGATCATCTTGTTTTGTAATGGAAACAGGTTCTTGATCAATAATATCTCCAGCATCCGGTTTAGCTGTCATGTAATGTAGAGTAACTCCTCCCTGGGTTTCTCCATTTATCAACTGCCAATTAACTGGAGCTCGACCACGATATTTTGGCAGCATTGATCCATGTAAATTTACAGCGCCATATTTCGGAATATTCAGAATTGACCAAGGAATCATATTACGATAATAAAAACTAAAAATAACTGATACATCGTATTTGGAAATGATTTTAATCATTTTGTCATTGTTGCACTCATCGGCATAATAGTAATTAATATTATTTTCACGACAAAATTCAGAAACAGAATTAAACCATATATTCTCATTAGCTTCATCTCGATGAGTGAATACAGCATGAACTTTTATTCCGTGTTTTAATATTGTCTTTATTCCTGTCACACCTATATTGTGATATCCAAAAACTATAACACCTGATTTCACAAACATTGACCTATTATTAACTTTATTGCTTCAACAACATCACTTTGATCTTTATTAGTCATTTCAGGAAACAAGGGGAGAGATAAAATACGATCTCCACAATATTTAGTGTTAGGTAAATCACCACGTTTGTGACCATACTTTTCTCTAAAGTACTTGTGGAGATGAACAGGTGTATAGTGCAATCCTGAACCAACATTAAGATCTTTCAATCGAGACATGAATTCATCCCGGCTAATTTTCAGCTTGTCAATATCAATTTTTATTACATAAAGATGCCATGCATGTTTGCAATCATAATCAACCTTTACCAGCGGCTCAATAAAATCCATATTTTTGAAAAACTCATTGTAAGACTCTGCTAACTGAGTTCTTCTTTCAATAAATTCATCTAGTCGATTTAATTGGTGAATACCAAGCGCTGCTTGAATATCCATCATATTGTACTTATAACCTGGCTGAACAACTTCATACTGGACATTTTTTGTTTCTTTAGAAAATCTCGACCAGGCATTTCTTTCTAAACCATGGAATTTCAAAATCCTAATTTTTTCGGCCATATCAGGGTCTTTACAAACTACAATCCCACCCTCACCTGTCGTTATATTTTTATTCGGATGAAAACTGTATATCGTGAAATCAGAAATTTCACCAACATGCTTACCTTTGTAATAAGAACCAAGGGCGTGAGCAGCATCTTCAATAATTATTATATTTTTTCCATCTATCACATCGTAAATTGCATCTATATCAACTGGCTGACCTGCAAAATGAACCGGAATAATGGCTCGTGTTTTATTTGATATTTTATTTTTTAAATCTTCCACTGAAATATTAAGAGTATCTGGATCAACATCAACAAAAACTGGAACGCCACCCTGTAATTCGATCATGTTCACTGCAGATGGCCAGGTCATTGATGGAGTAATTACCTCATCCCCTTCCTTTAATTCCAGCAAATGAATTACTAAATGTAATGCCGCCGTCGCTGACGTTAAACTTACTACATTTTTCTTTCCAACATATACACTAATATCATATTCAAACTGTTCTACTTTTGGACCAGTCGTAATCCAGCCTGATCTTAAAGTATCAACGACTTCATTAATCATTTCATCATCAATAGTTGGCCTGGAAAATGGAAGAAAGGTTTTTCGCATTATGCTCATAATAATTCACCATTGAAAAGTTTATAATAACCTCGTACCACAGCTTGAGGAGAAAGTTCTTTTTCATAGATATCTCGGCTTGCATCACCGAATTTTTTACGAATTTCTTCATGGTCTATTAAATACGATATTGCTTTTGCTAGTAAAATAGGTTCTCCTGGAGGAACCAGCGTACCATTAAGTCCATCATTGACTAATTCAGGAATGCCCGCAAAATCAGTCCCAATTATAGGTAACCCCATACTCATCGCTTCTCTGACTGCAAAGGGAAGATCATCAAACGCAATTGATGGGTGAACATAAATATCCATTGCATTGTAATAATCAAAAACATTCCATTGAAAGGGCATAATTTTAATGCAGTCGTTTATTCTATGTTCATTTATATAATTGTTAAAATTATCACTTTCAGGCCCTTCCCCAATAAGTACAAATTTAAAATTTTTACAGCCATATTGTTCTTTTAGCAAATGCACGGCTTCAAGAAGGTGATGATGTCCTTTATTAAGAGAAAGTTCGCCAACACACCCAATTAAAAGCATATTTTTATCAACATGATAATCCAGTCTTACTTCTTGACGATCAATAAAACTCGGCTTTTGTTGAAACGTATTAAGCACCCATAAAACATCATCCTGCTTTAACTTTAAAGTTTCTATTAATTTTTTTCTCGCATACTTGGAAGCAGTGACAAATTTTGTTACGCATTTTTTAATAATTATATCAACTGGATATTGAAGTATACGTTTCAGGTTGTCATATGGTTCAGCTATATTATTTACATTAAAGTAAACATGCTTCACCCCTGCAATCTTTGCCGCAATTACAGCACTTCGACAACTGCGTGCCCCAGGGTATCCACCATTATTAATAAAGAGAACGTCAGGTTTAATCTTATTAAAATGGGCAATAAAAACTTTAATGTCGTATATCATCAAGACTAACTCGAACATCGATGATAATCTTCTGGCTATTTTCCATGCTAGTGAACGGCTTGTTGAAAAGCCTGGCAATTTAATTGGATAAATATTGTATTCATCAACTTGTAATTTTTTACCAAGTCCTTCTTCATAATTGCGTGAAAACCGATAGCTAAATGATATATTAAATTGTGAATTTAATTCTTCATGCTTAAGCAAAACAGGTATCACATTCTCACAACCACCAAAGTAATGACAATCAGTATATATAAGTACGTTTTTCATATTTGATTAAAAGCTGAGGCAACATTTTCAACAAAGGTTCCTGATACCCCATCTTCCTTTAAGTAGTTTTTTAATATTTCTTTATTACGAAGTATATTTGGACGTTTAGTATATTCAAAAATGATTTTAGATAACTGATTTGTCCAGATTGGGGACACACCATAAAACACAGCAAGATCATGTATATGTTTATTCTTAAGTTCGCTTAGAGCCAGATCATAAAACAATAATAGTGGTTTGTTTTCTACTATCGCCTGCTCGAGTCCTAATGATTTGTGGCCTAACACCATTTCGGAATGCTGAATAAGATTTGCCGTTTTTCTATATATAATTTTTCTGTTTTTAAACGGATTTGTTGTGTAGTGATACTTACCTGAAGCAGCTATTACAACCTGAAAGCCTGTCCAGCTTTCAATTTGTTCAAAAACCTTATTAATCCTATAGTAGAATCCCTCAACATCATGACATGGGTTCTCTTGTCCAAATAACGCAGCATCAGGCGAATGATTCATTGCTTCGTCGACATAGACGATATATTTTTTATTTACTTCCAGCTCTTCGTGTAGCCATAGTATATTTAAAGAGGGAACACTTTTGTAAATAAAATTATTATTAAAAGTTCTGATTACTTGTTTACGACCTTCACTACCTGTACCAAGCATTAAACATGGTTTTTTTTTATAATTATAGATACGTCTTTTTAGCTCTCTGGCATAATATTTTATTTTTAACCATGAGCGTGGGGGGGTAAGATATGGAATCAGATGCTGACAAACATATTTAACATTATATTTATTAAATATATCTAAATCACGATTATCGAAGTTAAGCGCATCTATCGGCCCACGATCTACTATCCATAGTAAGGTAGCAGAATCTAATTCACATACTTTCTTTTCCAAGTCATCAAAAGTTCTGACTTTTCTTATATTTACACTTTCAAATTTATAGTTATCAGAACCGCCGGCTGAATCAGCAATTTTTTCATCGCTATAAAAAAGTTCTTCGGCACTCCATATTTGCACATCAAAACCGTATTTTTCATATTTCATTATTCCGAATTTTTCAGCCCAAGTATTATCAATGGGCACCCCGAAATATATAATTAATTTTTTCAATTTATACCGTACTTTTCATAAATTTTAACCAGCCATACCTATCACTTATAGATTTCTTGAGATACATCACGCGTATTTACTTAAAATAAGTTGTTCTATTACTATCTGAAATACAGATTATAATTTTATAGCTTATATGAAAATGGGAATAGTTTTAAACTAGCACCCTAGAAAAGTGACAGATGGCTTCTACTTAATGTCATATCGCAACTCGTAATCTTTGGCAAGATTATCGAGAATAGCCAAAGCTTCTGGACTTGCAGTTTCTGCTGCAAAGGCCCTTCCTTCAGCGAATTCTTCAGCCAAAGTCATTTTCTTTTTCGGTGGTTCCCAACCTAAACTGCGATATAATTTATTCTCTGGTGCATCAGTTAGAGAGGTTCTCGGAACTTTATGACGCTTTATCATACGATGTGTAATTTTATCAATATCGACATTCAGCGCAGCTGCAATTTTTTGTACATATAGCATTGGTTCAAAGACAAACTTCTCAAAAGGAATTTCAATTATCTGGATTGATGAGCCCTTCTTAACATCATCAATTACCTCATTACCTTTACGAAGCCAACTATCCGTTAATAAAATCGCACGATCCATTGGGTTTGCTTGTAAATATTGCGTCTCCCATCCTACAGTAGCATAGGGAACACTATCGCTGAACACCGTACCATCCTTTATTTTATGAAGTAACATGCCGTTACGACTATCATTTCCCCATCGTGTTGTCCACCTTGCTACGTGCCTTAACATATAGACAGTCGTAGGATGTCTTGTAAATCTTATATATGTAAGTCGTTCGCCAAATGCTGCAAATATAGGTGCTGCATATGCTGTATTTGCATGTGTCATTAAATTCAAAATTGGCTTTTCTTTTTTAATGCGTTCTGCTGCAACTGCATCACCATTTGCAAATAAGCGCCAAAGATATCTCAATCGACGTGCATCTTGAAAAATACTTGATTTATCTTTTGGTCGACAGTTAACGTTCCTACCCATACTTTGATTATATAATTCTTCATCAGCCCAGGTATTTATGAGTGTTGATGCGCCATCAAGACTAATATGCCCCAAGCTATATAAGCCACAAACCTGCTCAACCTGAGGTTTATGAACCCACATTTCGACTCGAGGTAAAGCTCCTACAATTGCTGATATTAATCCTTTACCTCCCCCCACCATACCATCAACCACTACGACTTGCTCTGTCATTTGAACTGGTCTATTTGGTGTGTATGGATTTGATTGCCCATTTTCATATGACATAATTTATACCAGTGCAATTACTATTTTTGATATTCTGCTACAGCATCATTATAAAACGAGGTTAACGCATAAGAATCAGCTAAATAAGCCACAAATGTAAACCCCATATCTTTGAAAGTACGACAGGCTTCAATATCTCTAGAAAAAGTACCAGCAAGTTTTCCGGACTCCAAAATTATTTGTAAACAGTTATCAAGTTGGTTCATAACATCAGGGTGCTCTAGTTGTCCAGGTAAGCCAACAGACTGAGAAATATCGTACATTCCCAAATAAATGAGGTCTATACCATCTACTTTTGCAATTTCTGATAAATTATCAATGCCTTGTTTACCTTCAACAAGAATTCCAACGAGGGTATCGTCTGCATGTCGTTGCAGGCTTTCCGCTAGGTTATCATGAGTATAACCATGACATCGTGTATAGGGAGATAACCCTCTTTTGCCTAATGGGGCGTATCGTGCAGCTTCTACAATTTTCTCTGCGGATTCAACGGATGAAACATGGGGAACCATTACAGCCATACAACCGGTTTCCAAAGCATGTAGGATTGTATTTTCTTGATCGTCTCCCACTCGAATAATTGGTTGACAATTTTGTAGTTGTGCAGCCCGAACCATCTCCTCTGCTGTTTCAAAAGACATGGTTCCGTGTTCCATATCAATCACAACAAAATCAACGCCCGTGCGAGTTATTACATCTATCACAAAGCTAGATGGCAACATACACCATGTACCAAAAACAGACTCCCCTTCTTGCATTCGTAATTTAATAGGTCTATTCATTAGAGGTCCTTATAATTTTTATATATTGAATCTAATGACATCAATTGCTCAACTGCAAGACGGTCAGCATCAGTATCAACAGATTTTGAAACATATGGTGAAGGTACCATACGGACTTTATAACCATGTTGTAATGCACGAATCATTTCAATTGATTCTTGTAATTCTAACGGCGTAGGATCTAATTCATGATTAAATTTTTTCATAAAGTGCCAACGAAAAGGCATTATACAAACTTGTTTATACCAAGTTGTTCGCTGTTCTTCGTGAGCAGTTGATGGCATTGGTGCGCGAGACATGTACATGGCATTCATTTTAAGATCGCAGACAACTTTAATTTCCCCAGGATCATTCCATTCATCCTCGCTAAGTTCTGAAGTCAAATTAGATACATAGACATCATCTTCATTCAATAACGGCTGTACAGCCAAATCAATCATATCAGGATGCACAAGTGGTTCGTCACCCTGCACTACTACAACGATATCATCATCATCAAGCTCTAAAGTTTCAGCCGCCGCTGCAACTCGCAGGCCAGGCCGTTGGATATTTGGATCTGTCATAATTACAGTTCCACCAAAACCTTCAACTGCTTGTTGAATTTCCGGGTCACATGCTGCTACAAATAGACTTGTTGTATATTTACTCAATGCACATCGACGATAACAATGTTCAATCATCGTTTTTCCTAAAATGTCACAAAGAGGTTTACCGGGAAAGCGGGTTGAACCCATACGAGCAGGAATGCCAACAACAATTTTCATATTAGACTCAATAATTCTTATATTAAGATGGTTTTTTTCTTGTATAAAAAACTTCAGCCCAATCTGTTCTAAAATTTTTCGGGTTTTGACTCAATTTAGTAATTGAATAAAGTTCAAAATCAGGCAACAGTTTCTCAATTTCTAGAAAAGTATTTCTTTTATTATAAAAATCAAAGAAATTTAATTCGAGAGTAATATTTTCAACATTTTTAAGTATTGATTGTGCGCCACATAAGATATCGTATTCTCCTCCTTGAGCATCAATCTTCAATAAATTGATTTTTTCTGATCCAATACCTAATTCAGTAACCATATCTTCTAGAGTAATGCATCGCACCTTCACTTCAACAGCCGTTGATTTTTCTGCATATCCTAATGAATCCTTGCTAGACTTATTTATCGGATACAAAGAATTAAGATGAGATTTATCATACTGAAAAAAAGTTACCTCACCTTTTTTAGCACCTATGGCAGCATTAACTGCTTTAGATGAATCTGACAAAAGTTTAATTAGTTCAGCATAGCTATCAGGATCAGGTTCTGCACTATAGATATTTGCTTCAGGAAATATAGATTTAAAAAATATTACTGACTCCCCCTTATGCGCACCAATATCTATAATTAATGGCATTTTCTCAGGGATTAGAAGCTTGAAAAATTTTTCTGCCGTAAAGTTCTTACTATATTCATCGTTTCTTCCATCAGATTCACCGCATTTCATTTTATAATTCTCCAACAATCATAACGATGTTCTAATGATGATTCTTCTTCCATGCCTACAGTTCCCATTGCGGCTCTGTCTCCTGAAAAATAACTAAAAAACATATCATCTTTAAATTCGTCTTTATATGAATCTTTGATTTTTTTAATATTTACGTAATTATCCTTAAGGTAGTTCTCCATTTCAATATAGAAAGGATCGCAGACATTTGTTTTGGGTTCCTGAACAGAACTCAAGCCTAATTTTTTTCTAATCATATTTAAATATGAATAATTATTTGTTCTCTTAGCATAATAAGCATCATCCAAAGCAACAATAAACCCATCATTCGTTACTTTCTCAAAACATTTCATTTCATTCATTAAGTGGTCTAGTGTATGCCAGGAATCAAAATAACAAAAATCTGCTTTATGGCCGAGCTCCTTTATAACAGGAATACCCACATGTTCACTCGTGCTATCAAATCCGATAAACGTCCAATATTTATATAGATCAACTTCAAGTGGACGACAAATTGCCTCAGAAATTACCGAACGTAAAAATGAGCCTTTACTTCCATTTGTGTCCCAAGAGAATACTTTGCCGTTATTGAGAGCCGCATATAAAAAAAAGGCTAAAGTGCTTGCTCCACAACCTGTTTCTAAAATAATAGGATTTGGTGTTTTTATGGAAGAAAGAGTACGATAAATGGCAATACATTCACTATCTGGAATTCCATTAATCCATCGAGGTAGCATACGTTTACAAAAAATCAGAAAATCCTCCGGATTCTTTTTAATCTGTTCTTTATCTCCAAAATGAAAGTCGTACATATGATTTCCTTAAATTAATGATAAATTTATAAATTGTTTAATAATTTTGAACAGTTATCCAATAGTGGAATACTGTTTTGTTCAGCGATAAGCAAGTATTCTTTGAGAGGAGATCCCCATGTTGTTAAATAAACAGGGTATCCTGCTGCTTTTGGCTCTAATAAATGGGTAACATTATCATCAATAAAAATGAGATCTGTTTTATCACAACCTAACTTTTCTTGAAATTGCTCAAGCGCTTGTAATTTTGATGTGATTTGTGACTGATCTAACAAATTCTCTTCAGGTAATACTAGCCCTTGCTTCCCAAGAATCAATCTTACAGATTCAGCATCTTTCAATGTAGCCATAAAGAGACGATTCTGAGTATGTAATTCTTTCATTACATTAATCACATCATTATATATTGGATGTAAATCTATCCATTGTTCAAGATTTTCTTTTCTTAGTTTATTTCGCATTCCAAAGAAAATTTCTTTAAATGATTCAAGATGTTGTGACCATTTTTTTTCTAATCTTGAATAGGTTTCTTGGTTGTCAATAGATATTCCTTCTGAAAAAGCTCGACGTAATATATAATACTCGCCGGCACCTCTTACTCTAGGACGAATTTTACGAAAACGAGCTTGCTCCTCATCAGAAAATTCTTCTACTAATCGCCGAAATCTATCCCTCGATTCCCATTTTTCCCAGGCATTCCATGATGTGACCATACATTCATCTGTGCTATCACAAACAACGCCATCAAAATCAAAAACAAATATTTTTGTACTCTCAACCATACATATTCTTAAATGAGTTAGTTATTTTCCCTAGACCTTCTATTGAACAAGTAAAGCTATCACCATCTTCAAAATATATTCTGTCGCGTACTCGGGTTGGTGCTCCAGTAAGTACTACGTCGCCAGGTTCTAACGTCATCCAGGATGAGAGCCAAACTAGTAATTCAGGTTCCTTCCAAAGCCGTTGTTCGCAGTAGCCTTCTCGCAAAAGAGTTTGATTATGGTATCCACAAATGTGCTTGCCATCAGGATCATAATTAGTATCAATCAACGGCCCAAGAACACAAAAAGTATCTGCCCCCTTAGAACGAGCTAAATGATGATCCCATCCAAGTACATTTTCACAAGAGACATCATTACCAATTGTATACCCAAAAACTGCTTCTTTCGCTTCTTGAGTATTTGCCTTTGATAATTTTTTACCAATAACAACGGCCAATTCACACTCACCCCATACTGGTGTATCAGTAAAAGGAGAAACTATTGTTTGCAGTGGACCAATTACAGATGTAGACGGTTTAATGAAAACTAATGGTTCATTCGTTTTCTCTGTTAACCCGGTTGCTCCAGGGTAATTAATTGCAGTAGCGATGATTTTTCCAGGTTGACACGGTGCAAGCAATTCAATATTGTCCAATGAATATTGAGCAGTGAGTTTCACACCACCGGCCCAAGGCGCATCAGACCATTGTGTAACCTGCTCACCTTCAATTGTTCCATAAGAAATATTTTCTGAATATTTGAATCGAATAATTTTCATTATTCATCCATCTTCTGGCGAACTTCTTCGATAAGCTGTACCAGACCTTGCCCTAAATCCACATGTAAAGGCGGTATATATTTTCTACCCAATTTCGGCTGATAAGCATAAGGTGTACGAACATAGTGACCTTTATATTGTGATTCGATAAACTCTACTTTATCAGGCATATCCATAATCTCAGCAAGCATCATTAACATGTCATATACTCGCATTCCTTCATGACCTGTTAGCACAACACTTTGGTTGCAAAACTCTTGCCCAAGAGCAACCACACTTGCTCGAGCAACATCTTCAACGTGCACATATTCACGCAAAGATTCGGGATGACCTTCATATCGAACCATGCCAGTTTTTATCGCTTCCTTAACAATGCGGAATAATCCATTATGCTCATCAGATCTTGGGCCATAAATTGAACCATAACGTAAGATAGTGTAATCAAGTCCATAAATACGTTGGTATTCTTCTACCATTTGTTCTGATGCTTGTTTACTAATTCGATAAAAACTACCTTCTCTACTGTTTACATATACTGTGCTGGCATAAACAAATCGCTTAACTTTATGTTTTTTACAAGCTTCTAGAATATGTGTATTGCCCAGCACATTGACTCGTATTGTTTGCAAAGGTTGATTCAATGCATCATTTAAGTCAGCAACTGCAGCAAAATTGTATACCACATCCGAAGTTTTTATTGCTTCATTTACTGCATCAATATCTAATAAATCACCAATAATCATTTCTTGATTTTCACGAAGCCAAGGTGATGCTTGCAAATCATAGATGCGGACTTTATGTCCTGATTCACTCAACTGATCTGCTACATGAGATCCAAGAAATCCAGCACCTCCAAAAACGGTGACAGTTAGTTTTTTTTCGCTCAATTCCATAATAATATTATTTCTAGAGACCTTCACTTTGTACATCATATTCAGCTTGAGGCACTTCACCGACTAGTGGTTTACCAGTAAGAAAACGAACTGCTTCCTCTGTAGCTTCAATTTCCATTCTTGTACGACAATCTATAGACATTGAGCCCATATGCGCCGTTAGCAAACATCTATCTATTTTCGCTAAATTCCCATCATACGGTTCTTTTTCAAAAACATCGATAGCAGCACCACTTAAATGTCCATCCATCATAACATCATATAAATCCTGTTCATTGATGATCCCACCGCGTGATGGGTTAATAATGATAGCGTCCTTCTTCATAGTAAGCAGTTGTTCCTTTCTCACCATATTTTTAGTTAACTTCGTTAGCGGAAGATGTAGACAAATTATATCGGCTTCTTTGTATATTTGTTCTTTGGTAACCCATTCTAATTTAAGTTCTGGATTCATTTTATAATCAGGCATTATATCGTTCACAAGTAATTTTGGTGTACCAAAAGGTTTGGTTCTTCTTAATACTCGTCCGCCAATACGTCCAACGCCAATAACACCTACAGTGACTTCAGCTAATCTTCGACCAAATATTCGTTGCCATTCCCCCTTATGCATTTGAGCATTTGAAACATGCACAGAACGCAATAAAGTTAACATCATACCCAATGTAAGTTCTGCTACGGCAGGTGCTGGTGCATCTGGTGTGTATGAAACTTTGATACCACGTTTTTTTGCCGCAATTAGATCTACACTATCTAAACCAATGCCAACGCGAGAAATAAACTTAAGATTGCTTGCCCGACTCATTACTTTATCCGTAATGGGTTCAGTTCCTGCAATAATGACGTCAAAATCGGTAACTAATTCTGCTAATTGATCTTCAGTTAATTTTTTATTATGCGGATTGATTATGTATTCAATGCCTGCATTATCCATTAACTCTAAAGGAAGACTATTTTTATCTCCGAATGGTACAGTTGTAATTAATACTTTAGGCATATTAAATCTCTATTTTGAATGTAGATATTATTAAATATTTAACAATTAATTTAAAAAAAATTCATTACGAATTTTAATTACACTAAGACTCTTTTAATTATTTGCAGAAAAGTTCAATAATAAAAGTTATTACCAAACACCCCAGCCACCATCAACAGCCAGATTTTGACCAGTAACGTAACTTGAAAGATCACTGGCTAAATAAGCTATTGCTCCTCGATAATCATCTTCTGTTGCCATTCGACCTAATGGAGTTCTTGCTTCATAGCGTTCAACAAATACTTCTGGCTGATTTCTAAATACACCGCCGGGTGAAATAGTATTTACTCGGATGTCACTAGCTAGAGTTGTAGCTAACCAACGAGTCAGCTGTATTAATCCACCTTTTGAAGCTGCATATGCAGCAGGATTTCCCATAGCAGTTCCTTCATACAACCTATAATCAGGACCCCATGTTCCGTATGTTGACCCAATATTAATAATACTAGCACCTTTACTTTTTTTAAATAATGGCGTTAATCCTTTTATTAGATCAAATGCTGCTGTTAGATTTACCTCTAATGCACTACGCCACGTTTCAACGGTTTGATGTTCAAAATCTGTTACCCAACCCTGTAAATCAGATGTTCCTACAAATGCGGCATTATTAACAAGAATATTCAGAGGTCCATCTTGTTCAATCAGGCTTTTCATCATTTCATCACGTTCTGATTGCTTCCCTAAATCACAATCATAAGTTTGTACTTGTACCTTCCAATCATTTGTGATCTCATTAACGAGTAGATCATATTCAGAGCCTGGTCGATCGACTAATATAAGATCTGCACCTTGTTCAGCTAAGGTTTGAGCAATAATTTTCCCAATATGACCTGTTGCGCCGGTTATTAGCGCTCGCCTACCTTTAAGAGACATTAATTTAGAAATGGTCGTCATTCATGTTTCCTTTATATTTTAAATTATTATTTTTCACTGGTTGCTAATAAACACTCAGCAATTTTAAAATCAAGAGGTGTATCAATATCAAGTGCTCGTTCAACTGGTATATGAACATAACACACCCTACCTTCAAAAATACCATTCTTATTCATAACAAACTCAGGGCATGTAACATACGCAACAGTAGTCATATCATATACAGTAGGTGCATCTTGCCGTCGAGTAACAGAGCTTTTTGGAGGAATAACAAGATCAACTGAACCATCTTTATTTTCTTTAATCATATTAAAATAAGGACTGCGATGAGCATCTGTTGCAGTGACTACAATATCTGCACCACCTTCCTTATACTTTTCAATACATTTTTCAATGTCTTCAATACTTCGTAGAGGTGCAGTAACTGGAATAACAACAATTATATCCGGATAAGCACCATCTGTTTCTCTAATGAAAGTTAAAGCATGCCTCCAAACTTGCCATTCAGGCGTATCATCTTGAGCGAGCTTGTATGGCCGAATAAATGGAACATCAGCACCTGCAGTTCGTGCAATATTCGCAATTTCTTCAGAATCTGTTGAAACAATAATTTGGTTTATATCTTTAATTTTTTTCGCTTGATTAATAGCCAATGTTATTAGTGGCTTGCCTACAAGCATTTTTATATTCTTTCCTGGTAGTCCTTTTGACCCACCACGAGCGCAAATTAGTGCAACTATATTCATAATTAATTTGTGATTTAAATAGTAGTTCTGTTTAGCATAATTAGTTTATTGAGACGATAGATTTAGTATCGCTCGATTTACGAGCAGCTTCAATTACCTTGAGTACAGACACTCCATCTTGACCGGTAACTAATGGATTTTTATCTCCATTAATACAATCCAAAAGATGTTCCCATTCAGCTAAATAACTATCATCTCTATTATTCTTTCTATCATAAATAATTGTCCACTCACTTTCTCCCTTCAATATAACTTTTACAACACCAGTTAAAGCATTCCATTTCAGTGTCCCATCTTCACCAATGACAGTACAATTTCTTGTTGTGTCATGCCGAATAAAATCCATATTTAATGTAGCTATAAGAGGTTTCACATTGTCATTTTTTGAAAACCCAATAGTAAGATGTGCTGTATCTTCAACGTCAACATCCAGATCACTTTGCTTACTTTGAACCGAACTTACCCAACTCACTTCACCAAATAACCAACATAAATAATCGATATCATGACTTAATTCTAACAGTACACCGCCACCAAGTTCAGACCTTGCTGAAACATTTCCCCTATAATTCGAATTAGGTCGCCAAGAAGGTAAATATTGGCCAATCTCAGCACGCACAGATAGTACTTTCCCAACTCGTTTTGAATATATCAACTCACGAAACTTTTGTAACGATTTCAAATAGCGTAAATTATATCCCGTCATCAATATAGTCTTATTTAATTTACATATATCTATTATTTCTGTTATCCCCTGAGTTGTATTTGAAATTGGTTTCTCGATCAACAGATGTACTTTTGACTTTGCAAGTGGAAGTGCTACGTTAAGGTGATGAGTAGCGGGATTTGCTATGATGGCTAACTGTGGTTTAAATTTAAGCGCATCATCAAGGTTTGTTACACAAAAATCAATATCTTTAGTTAGCATACCATCACAGCTTTTATGTCTAAAAACCATTATCTTTGTATTCGGCAATAACTCTTTTGCTATCTTTGCATGTCGTTTACCGATACTTCCATAACCTACAATCAAAATTCTTTCAAGCATGATGATTATGCATCTCCATTTGCTATTATATAATCTTCAGGCCTTCCTACATCCAACCAAGGTTCATGCATTGGGTATACTATTGTTCTTTCACCTTTATCTTTAAGACGGTTGAACAATGTAGGCATATCACAGTTTTCACCTTCATTTATCAGTTCAAATACTGATGGTTCTAACACATATACTCCCGCATTAATGTGGCTACGAGAGACGGGTTTTTCTTCAAAATCAATAATATCTACTCCTTTAGTATGAACAACACCAAAAGGATTTTCCCATTCATGCATACGCACTGCCATTGTCGCTTCAGCATGATGTTTACAATGAAAATCTAACAATTCACCATAACGAATATCAGTTAGTACATCTCCATTTGTTACTAGAAAAGGAGTATCTGGTTCAGGATTAAGTAATTTAAGAGATCCTGCAGTCCCAAGTGGTGTTTCTTCTTTTAAATAATCAATTCTCACCTGCCATTGACTACCATCACCAAAATATTCCTCAATCATATGACCAAGATAGTGGACAGATATTACAAATCTTTCAAAACCCTCTGATTTTGAACGCTCAATAATATGCTCTAGCATTGGTTTACCTGCTACGGGCAGAAGCGGTTTAGGGCAATGTTCAGTATGTGGTCTTAGCCTCGTTCCCAGACCACCAGCCATAATAACCATTAGGTTTGGTCGTTTTGTTGGCGTAAGAAGCTCATCTAATAAATGAAGACCTACTACTCTGCGGTCTTCATCAACAATAGGTAATTGATGCAATACATTTGCTTTCATCAGTTGTAAAACACTATCTCTTTCAAGATCGCGAGTAACCACTAGCGGTTCTTTGTGTATAATCGTTTCAACATGACTAGTCATATCTAAACCACGAAGAAGACCACGTCTTATATCTCCATCAGTTACTGTACCAATTAAGGTATTATCTTCAGAAACTATAAGCGCTACCATACTACCAGTCTCACTCAAATTACTAATAGCTTGTTGTAAAGTAGATTGAATAGGTAATAAGGTTTTTCGCCAAGAATTCATTTCACTATATTCCTTATTCTATTTACTCATAAACTTATATTAAAATACATAGTTATTCTTATATAACTATATTTTTCTCAGGGACGGTAATAAATGCCAACAACTTTAACAAACATGTATATATTTAACATCTAGAATATAGAATTTATTATGATAACTAAGATTTCTCAATTAAGTTAACCTGCTACTAAATCAAAAAATCTTTTTTTAATGATATTATCAAGCTGTATATCTTTTATTTTTTTAACTACTAACTTACTCGCTCCACCGTCCCCATAAGGATTACTCACTAATTTAGTTTTTCGTTGAAAATCATCGTTATAAAGTTGTTTAATTGCTGATGTAATTGATTTCTGTTTAGGTGTACATTCAATAATACTTTCAGCTTTTAACCGTCCTCTCTGGCGGTCTCCAATATTTATTGTCCCTTTATTGAAACTTGGAACTTCAATTAAACCGCTAGAAGAATTACCTACGACCCCATCGACATATTTAACACATGAGAGGTAACGCAGTTGACCTAAAGAAGTATATGCTTTTGCATTATTATGACTCGTTACAAACTGCTTTATCATTTCGAATAATACTCGACTACCGGTATCTGCATTAGGCATAGTAAAAATTAATTGTGTATCATCTAATAAATCCAATGCTGCTAGCAGTTCCGACATTTGATCAGCAGATGTTGATGCTTCAAGCGTCACAGGATGAAATGTAATTAATAGATTTTTCTGGCCCAGTTTAAATTCTAATGATTTTTCTAGCTCATGGCGTTCAAGCAATTTTAGTTTCTTAATATTATCAATACCTAAGCCACCAACAAGAAACACACTTTCCGGATTTTCACCTAGCTGAATCACTCTCTTTCGATACTCTTCTGCCGCAACGAAATGTAAATGAGACATTTTGGTTATGGAATGACGAATTGATTCATCAATAGCTCCTTCAGTGACTTCACCTCCATGAAGATGAGCTATAGGTATACATGCAATCATTGCGGCAGTAGCAGCAGAAAAAATTTCAAACCTGTCACCCAGAACTAATACCATATCTGGACTTAATTCATTAAATGCATCACTAAATCCTATCAACCCCAAGCCCATTGACTTTGTAAGTCCAACTGATGTATCAGAGCTTAGTAATATTTCAACCTTTCGATTTATATTAAATCCATCTTTCTCAATTTCCTGATACGTTAGGCCAAATTCAGGTGAAAGATGCATGCCAGTTGCTATGACTTGCAACTCTAATCCTTTTGTTTCTCTAATACCTTCCATAACTAAACGTAACAAACCATATTCAGCACGCGCTCCAGTTATTACACAGATTTTTCGGGAGGTACTTGTAGAATGTTTCATTGTTTTATTTCTGAATAAAACTAGGAATACAATTTAGCGGAAGCTTTTCAATTTTCAGTTTCGGATGTTTAGCAAGAAATTCATCGGTAGCAATCGTGGCTCCCTCTACAGCATTATAGTCGTCTATAATTATAAGCCCTCCTGGAACAAGTCGTTCAAACAAATGTTCAAGCACAAAAGCTGTTGGTTCAAAAACATCCATATCCAAATGTAATAAACTAAAGCGCTCAGCAGGATGATTAATCAAGTAGTCTGGGAGAGTATCTCTAACATCACCAGCAATCAAACTATAGTTTGTAAATTCTTTTGATTTTAATATTGACTCGACTTCACTCAGCAATAAGCCTTCCCCGCCTTTTTCTTCAAAACGTTCAATGAAACTCGAGTCTGAACCTATACTTGATATATTATTTACAGGAAATGTTCCAAAGGCATCAAAACCTATTATTTTACGTGAAGATGCTGATTCTAATAATTCACGCATTGATAACCACCTTATAAAGCTAGCCGCTTTATAAACGCCAAACTCTGCAACTGTACCAGGAAGATTTATAATCCTCTTATATAACTCTGCATGAGATAAGGTTTTTGCCAGTCTTGACACATCTCCAAACCACCAATAGCCATTCTCATAGTCCCAAAAGTTATCAGGTGTTAATTCTCGAATCTTTTTCATGATTTACCTTTAATATATTTTGACGTCAGGAAAGACATAATCTTTGATTATAATATAATCAATACAAAGTTATTAATTCATCGAATGAAAAGTCACGCGGAGCTTTCCGTCCTATCACATTATCAATTAACATAGGAGAGATACCTGTTCCCGGTCTCTTAACCATAACATTCTTTTCACTAAATAATTCACCAGTCTTAATGTCACGAGAAGCAATTAAGGATTTACGTGCAACCGGCATGTTTTTTTGTTCGCTAAAGCTTGGTCGTTTAATGCCATCACCAAGTGCGAGCTCTATATTGCGAATTGAACTAACCATTTTTTTAAATTCATCAGGTTCCAGACTTGCTTTGTGATCTGGCCCTATTAAATCTCGACTCAATGTAAAGTGTTTTTCAATAACCTTAGCGCCAAGAGCTACTGCTGCAATTGGAACTTCAATACCGAGAGTGTGATCTGAATAACCTATACCCATATTAAAAGCGATGCCCATATTCACCATAGCTTTAAGATTAACATCAGCCATAGGTGTCGGGTATTCAGTATTACAGTGAAGAAGCGTGATATCTTTACGAGGTGTTCCTGCTTTTACAAGTATCTCCACTGCAGCTTCTATTTCACCCAGATTTGACATCCCTGTTGATAGCAATATTGGCTTTCCAAATCCACCTACGTGACGCAAGTATGGTAAATTAGTAATTTCACCTGAAGGGATTTTAAATAATTCTAAACCGATCTTATTCAGAAGATCTAAACTGCCAAGATCAAAAGCAGTTGAAAAAAATATAATGCCTCGCTCATTACAATATGAGAGCAAGTCCTCGTGCATATCAATAGATAGTTCCAGTTTTCGAATCATTTCATGTTGTGATTCGCTAGCATCTGTAGTCTGATCTTGGTAGTCAGCTTTCTTTGCCGTAGTGGTGACTAATTGATCTGCTCTGAATGTCTGAAATTTAACCATATCAGCTCCAGCATTTACTGCCGCATCAATTAATTGGTGAGCTATTTGCAACTCACCATTATGATTTACACCAGCTTCAGCTATCACCAATGTTTTCATGTCATCGCCATAAGTTGTGGGATTTTTGTATTATCTGCACAATCTGAAAAGACCGTTTGGCCCATACCTATAAGGCAACCTTTTCCAATATTGATCGACTCTCTTATGCAACTGCAGCTGCCTATAAATGTTCTTTCACCAACTTCAACACCACCATTTAATACAGCAGAAGTCGAGATATGACAGTGATCTTTAATAATAACATCGTGTTCGACTAACGAGTGGCTATTAATGATACAATTATTACCAATATCTGCTCCAGCATTAATAACAGCACCATGCATGACAATGGTGCCTGCACCGAAGGTCGTTCGACTTGAGACATATGCATGTGGCGAGATAATAATAGGAAATGTACAACCTTTATCTGTTAATGTTTCAAAAAGATGTACTCTTGCCTCTGGACTTTTAATATGTCCAATAGTAATTAATACAGCATCGTCAACTTGAAGCAACGCGGTCAATTCCTCATCGGTCCCTAAAACTGGGTAACCACTTACTTCTGTGCCAACTTCTCGCGGTAATCCAATTAAGCCCCTAATAATATATGAGCCCTCTTGCTCAATAACATCAATGCATGATCTAGCGTGTCCGCCTGCACCTAATAATATAATATTTCTCTTACTCATCAGTTTTATTCAAAATAGCCATACATTATTCAATAATGATCAATCTATATAACGGAGCTGGGTATATTTACAATTCTAGCAGCCATTAGTTCTGTATTATTCAGGGAACCGCAAAAACATTCTTTATACATACTCAATCGATGCATTGGTTCCCAGGAAGGCCTGGTCATAACACCATTATCATTAGTTTCCTTCAGAAATGCGTCACGCTCTTTTTCATCATCGAGAATTATTGCATTAAGCCAATAGTTTGATTTGGACATTTCTGATTCCTGGAAAAAATTGATACCATTTTCCCTGCTCCAAGATGAATATTTATCCGCCAACTGGCGTTTTTTATCAACAAACAAGGCCAGGTTTTCTATTTGTGCGCATCCTAAAGCTGCATTTAAATTTGGCATACGGTAATTATATCCAACTATATCATGCACATAATTCCATTTATGCGCTATTTTTGCTGTGGTAGTAAGATATTTTGCTTTAACTGCAAGCTCATCATTATTTGTTATGATCATACCACCACCACCAGTTGTGATTATCTTATTACCATTAAAACTTAATATGCCTAATTCACCAAATGTGCATGTATGATGTCCTTTATACATACTACCTAATGACTCTGCTGCATCTTCAACAATAAAAACAGAAAATCGTTTACATATAGATATAATTTTATCCATGTCCACAGGATTACCAAATGTATGCATCGGCACACAAGCCTTTATTCTACGACCGCTTTCTACATGTATACATTGTCCATCTTTCATAATCGTCTGACTGGTCAAGTACTCTTCCAGTGCATGTGGAGACATCCCCAAACCTAATTTATCGATATCAACGAATACAGGATCAGCACCACAATATCTAACAGCATTACAGGTTGCTACAAAAGTAAAGGATTGAGTAATCACCAGATCGCCGTTAGTGACGCCAGCCAGAACCAAAGCCATGTGCAGTGCAGAGGTTCCATTGACTGTTGCAATTGCATGTTTAGCTCCTACATATTCAGCAATATTCTGCTCAAATGCTTCTACATATTTACCGGCTGTAGAAACAAATGTTGAATCTATTGTATCAGTGACATATTTTTTTTCATTGCCGATAAATTTTGGTTCATGCAGAGGAATAAACTCATCCGTTTCATATATCTCACGCACATGTGAAATAAATTTTTTAGCAAAAGTCAAGTCTATTCCTCTGGTCGAGCATGTGGAATATTATAGTATTTTTGATCTTCTGGATCCTGGATCAAACCTGTTTGCACAATGTCTCGTATTTCCTTTATTCCCTCTGGTACTGTCATGCTAATTTCAAAGCCTAACTCGTTTTTAATTTTGTCACTATTAACTCTGTAATCTCGAGGATCCTCATTTTTTTCGATATATTTTATTTTTGCCTCAGGCATTACTTTCTTTATTTCTTCAACCAACATTTGCTTAGTATAATTTTCACTTGTATCACCAACATTAAAAACATTGTATTCAACTTTTTCTTTAGGTGCTTTTAATACTGTTATAAAAGCACGTGAAAAATCTTTCACATGACAATATGGTCGCCAAAATTGCTCTCCAAATATAACTAATTCACGCCCAAGAGCTATTTCTTTTGTAAACTCATTTACTGTTAAATCAAATCTCATTCTTGGTGAAATACCATAAACAGTAGAAAATCTTAATGATACAGGACAAAAATCTTTATGTTTTTCAATTTCGGTTAGCATGTAGTTTTCAAACTTCACTTTTAGCTCTGCGTATAGAGAAACAGGGGCTAAAGTAGAATCCTCATTGCAATACATATTAGGATCTGACATTTTTCCATAGTTGCTGCATGTTGAAGCAAAAGCAAATCGTTTAATACCTAATTCAATAGATCTATCTAATAAGCGTTTTGTTGAATCCCAGTTAGTTTTATTTGCTAACTCTGACTGCATTTTGCATGCGGGATCACCCACTATTGCGGCTAAATGAATAACTGCTTCATACCTTTCAGCTTCCAGAATCACATCAAATGCATCATAATTATTTATGTCACAGTAATGAAATACAAAATTTTCATGATGCCATACGCTCAATAATGACTCACCGCCAAACATCAAGTTATCAACACAGACAACTTTATATCCATCATTTAACAAATCACGAACTAATCCGGCACCCACATAACCTGCACCACCAGTAACAAGAATTGATTGCATATTATACCCTCATTTATATGTTTAAATTACTGAGATTGGCTAACTAAATGCTTCGCCATCGAAAACGAACTAGTAAAGGCTGGAGATACAGCATTTAACACATGTAACGTATTTTCTTCTTTTTTAAATAAAAAATCCATCACAAGTTCTTTTGTATCTACATTAAACAACTGTGCCCTAATGCCGACCTTATCACATGCAGCAAGCGAATTTTCATTTACTCCAGGAATCATCTGTCGAACAGATTCGACAAAACCATGTTTAAAGAGTCTTCCCATTTCGTTAGCTGCATATTGCCTAAAACCTTGCTTATCTTTTATATATTGTCCTGCCAAATAAAAACCATTTATTATTGCATCTTTAATTTCAACATTATCTAACCCGTGGTAATTTTCACGACCCAGCGCAATAATTGCTGAAGGTCCAAAATAAACTTCGTTAGATATTGTTTTAACTGAGTGAATACCAAGAAATGGAACATTAAGATCTGGCACAGGATAAATCAAACCATTAATTTTCAAATCAGATTTAGTTTTGTCAAGCTTATAATACTTACCTTTAAATGGAATTGTAATATATTCATTTCCCACACCAAATAATTTACTCACTTTATCTATGCATTGACCAGAAACATTATAGAGAAAACCATAGCTTACAGAGTAAGCTTCTGTATTAATCATTGATTTTTCTGGATCTGCACTTTTCACCTCTTGATCAAATAAAACCCTAACCCCCCTATTTACCAATTTCTCCAGCAATTTATTAAGGATAAGTTTTGGCTCCACAACCGCTGTATCAGGTGAATATAATGCTTGACCTGTTATCGAATATGCCTCCGGCTCAATTTCATTAATTTGTTTGTCATCTATCAATGAAACATTGGCTTTATTTTTTTTTGCTCGGGAAAATAGAAGCTTCAATTGAGAATCATCACTTTCCTTTAATGGAACTATAATTTTTCCTAAACGATTTAATGGCAAATCATTTTCAACACAAAATTTTATCATTGTTTTTGCACCATCTGCGCAAAATTTAGCTTTTAATGAATTTTCTGGATAATAGACACCGGAATGTAGAACTCCACTATTACGTCCACTACCATGTTTGCCTATACTTGATTCTTTCTCTAGTAACAAAATAGATGCACTTGCATCCTGATTAGATAGTTCATGCGCAATTGTTAACCCAAGGATACCCGCTCCAATAATCACATAATCATAATTAATATTTTCCATTTAATTATATATTCACAGGTTATACACAATTATTTGATAAAAGCATTTGCTACGCTCCAAACGCCTTAGGTAATTGCAAATTTTTATGCCGTAAAACTAGTTCAGAAAGTTTACCCTGGTCTATTACCTGACCTTCTTCAAGAAGATAGAGCATGTCGCAATCTTTTACCGTACTTAATCGGTGGGCAACGATAATAATAGTTTTTCTCCCTTGCAATGCCTTAATTGCCTTCATTACACTATGTTCAGTTGCTGTATCGAGCGCACTTGTAGCTTCATCCAGCACCAGTATTGATGGATCATGGTAAAGTGCACGCGCGATACCTATACGCTGACGCTGCCCTCCAGAGAGTCGAACGCCTCGTTCTCCCACCACGGCATTTATCCCTTTAGGTTGATCATTGACAAATTCATTGAGTTGCGCAGCGTGAATAGCAGAAATTACAAATTCATCATTAATCTCATCATCTGCAAGCCCGAAGGCAATATTCCTGCGCAAGGTATCATCAGTTAGATAGATCGATTGAGGAACATAGCCAACCAGATCCTGCCAACTCCGCACGTTAGTCATAATGTTTTTTCCGTCCACTGTTACTTCACCGCTTTCTGGTTGAAGTAATCCCAGAATCACATCAACTAATGTACTTTTACCTGCACCACTACCACCAATAAAACCTGTAGAGGCTCCACGATCTATGTGCAGGTTAATCCCTTTTAATGCAGGCGATTTAGTTTTTGGATAGCTAAAATAGAGCTGTTTTAATGCCAATCGCACATCAAAATTCAAAGACAAATTATCTTTGGTATCAAATTTAGAACTAGCATCCACCCCCACCTGCTTAACCTCTTCACAAAGAGTATTAATCACAGGAAGCCCAAAACGCAGAGATTGAATAGCACCAATTACCCGATTGACCGAGGGCATAAGTCTAAAAGCCGCAGCAGCAAAGAGCCCAAGAATTGGAAGAAGCGTATTTAGCTGCTTATTCTGTACAATCATTATTAACACTAAAGCAGCGAGCCCTATAACAGCCAGCAATTCTAACCATAGGCGTGGTAGTTGTTGTAGAGTGGCTTGTCGTTGACCAACATGAGCACTACCACTGTTATGAAAATTATATAGTGATTTGAAGTTCGCCTCTCGTCCCAATAATTTAATGTCCTTTGCTCCCCCTAATCCCTGTTGGAGATGTTTGAGACGTAGTCCTTCATGATATTGACGTCTTTCACCCCAACGAAGAATATGTGTCTTTGTCAGCTTATGAAATCCCCAAGAAGCAAAACCAAGAATTGTCATCACCAACAAAGCACCAAGCGGTTCAGTCACAAGCAATAAGATTGCTATCCCGAACATCACCAGTCCTTCAGTTATAAGAAGCATTGATGACTGTAGTACTCCAATAAATTCATTCACTTCACCAGTCACATTTCGAATCAGTTGAGCTGAGTTACGTTGTAGATGAAAAGTATATGGTTGTCTTAAATAACCAGCAAATAATAGGTTGGAAAGATAAACTTGTAGACCAAAAGAAAATTTTGATTGGCGCCATGCCAAATAAGCTAAAAATACTGCTTTAAAGGCATAGACAGTGACTAGAATCAGCATAGCAACCACTACAATTTGTTCTTGGCTTGGTGTACCAAATTTAACAATCCATGGGACGAGAGCAGGATAAGTTCCTGCTAAATCGGGTGTTGTCACCACTCCAAGCAGGGGAATCAGCAATCCGATCCCCAGAGTTTCCAAAACCATTCCAATCAACATCATGCTAAGCAATTTCAATGCAGAATTATGATTCTTTTGACCGAGAAGATACCAAATTTTTCGAAAAATAGTCATTTAAATTTGTATTTTAGATTCAATAACACACGCATATCAAGCCCGTAAATGAGGAAAAGTTAACTATATTGTCTCAAGTCCTTCATTGAAATGTCATATTATTCGTAAAATTAATTCCAATTGAAGCAGGAGCTATATTTTATATTTGAAGTCGCAATTCTTAACTCGCAAAAAATAACGCTACCGCCCTACCGTGCAAAAAATGCAAGTATAAGATCAGACACTAAAACAAATATCATTTCAGTATTATGGAGCTAATATTCTATACTCTCGGCTCATTTTAATGAGAGGCTTTCGTTATTATTGTTTTCTATCTAGCTATCATCTCTCCATTTAACGGAAAGGAATAATTGCTAGTATTTTAATTAAGCTATTTCCAGCTCATGAATACTCAAGGTAACTTGAGTATTTTTCCCGACTATATCTAATAAAACGGAAACACGTTCTTTGCTTTTCATTTTTTGAAAAACCGCTTTATACCCATCAAAGGAGCCACCTATAATGCCTACCTTATCGCCCAGATTTAATTCTTTCTTTTCAGTTGATTGTAAACCAAACTCATCTTCATTATTTTGCAGGTTATCAATTATAATTTTAGGTACTTGCGAAGGCATTCCACCAAAACGAAGCATCCCTGCCACACCTAAAGTTGAACGAATAGGTGACCAATTGTCAGTTTCGGTATCAAGATGGATGAAAAGGTAACGCGGGAAAAAAGGTTCTGTGCGTTTTATATTTTTACCATTGCGACGGCGTGACGTTTGGACGAGCGGCAAATAAACTTCGTAATTTTGATGTAGTAAGTTTTCTTGAGCTTT
>Ga0316208_1000454_pt1 | contig 50371 bp, 47 predicted proteins | sample 3monopyrite_MG_FD_204944 | JGI IMG/M metagenome (GOLD analysis project Ga0316208, IMG submission 204944) | Microbial mat bacterial communities from mineral coupon in-situ incubated in ocean water Damariscotta River, Maine, United States -... | ecosystem: Environmental > Aquatic > Marine >... | reverse complement strand
GAGGTGCTGGTGATGCATACAACTTCTATAGAAGAACAGGTTTCCCAACTACTGTGAAGCCAAACTTAGAGCCGAATCCAGGTGTGTTCCCAAGAACATTCTTGTATCCTTCGGTAGAGGTTATTGCTAACCCTAACATCACACAAAGACAGGACAATGCAACGCAAGTATTCTGGGATACCCAGCCTGCTGGACCAGCATTCCCTGTGGCTAACTAAAAAATAAAAAATAGAAATATGAAAAAATTATTTAAATTATTTGGATTACTAGCAGTTACAGCGCTTACTGTAACTTCTTGTACCGAAGAAGATAACGTTATCGATCAAGTATTTGACGGTGTTAGTAACGGAGCCGTACTTCGTGGTGTTGTTGTAGAAAACGAACTACCTGTAGGTGTTGCTGGATCAAGATTTGTACTTGACATCGAAGAACAAGATAACCAAGATGGTGCTTTATTAGAAAGCATGGATGTATTTGTTAGTTATACAGATGGATCTGAAGAAGCTGGTGATTCAACTGGTGCTGCAGAAGGTGAAGTACTACTTCGTTCTGTTCCAGCTGCAGATTTTACTGCAGGTGAGTTTGGATTACCAACTTTCCAATTAGTAATCACTGTAGAGGAGTTCTTAGCTGCTGTTGGTCTTACAGATCCTGAAGCAATCTTTGGTGGAGATACATTCACTACTCGATTGGTTCTTAACTTGACTGACGGACGTGTATTCTCTACAGACAATGCAGGTGGTATTATTACTGGTGGATTCTTTGCGTCTCCATTCCAGTATACTACTCCGGTTGTATGTCCAGTAGAAGAAGAGTTCTTTACAGGAGATTATAACCTTGAGCAAATTACTCCAACCATTTTCGGATACGATACTTTCGATCCTGATGGTGGTGGTATTATCGTTGAGTTATTCAATGCTGATCAAGCTGTTGACGGTGACGGTAACGGAATACTTGCTGAGCCAGGAGATGCTGAAGGAATGAGTTCTACGCAACGTGCCTTTGATGCAGATTATATTGCTGCACTTGGCTTTGGAAACACACTTACTTACGTAATGGACTTTGTATGTAACGATGTATTCTTCCCAGTTAGCCAGAACACAGGTCTTACTTGTACTGGAGGAAGTTTAACATTAGGACCTCCAACAGTGGATCCTGCTATGTACAACTTTGAAGACGATTCTACTTTCAACTTTATCTTTGTTGATGACGAAGCTGATGACTGTGGACAAGGTGCTCCAAATGTAGAAGTGAAATTTACTAAGCAGTAAACAAACTCACATATAGTTTAAAAAGGCATCCTGTACAGGATGCCTTTTTTTATTACGTCAAAATGAGTAAGTTTGCCCTCTATTATTTCGAATTACTATGAAGAAAATTATCCCTTTTTTATTATTTATACCTTCTCTTTTATGCGCCCAAAACACAGTAGGTGTATTACAAAACAATAGCGAAAGTGTTAATGGCTACACTTTATTCTCACCAAGGACCTCTCAAACACCACGATACACGTATTTGATAGATAATTGTGGCGAAATTGTTAATCAGTGGGAAAGTTCATTCCCACTCTTCAGTACAGATTACTTAATGGAAGATGGATCTCTATACAGATCTGTTGTAGATAACCAATCTACCCTAGATCTTCCTGGAAATACGGGACGTATTGAACACTTAGATTGGGATGGCAATCTTATATGGGGCCTTACATTTTCTGATACTGACTTCAGTTTTCATCATGATTATGTAGTACTCCCCAATAACAATATCATTATGCTGGTTGCATTTCGAATGACCGAAGCAGAAGCTATTGCAGAAGGCCGAGATCCTTCGACAATTGCCAATGGAGAACTATATGAAGAACGAGTTCTTGAAATCGAACCTGTTGGTGTAGATAGTTTCAACATAATTTGGGAATGGCACTCTTGGGATCACTTAATACAAGATTTCGATCCAAGCCAAAACAACTTTGGTGTTGTAGCCGATCATCCAGAATTAGTAAATATAAATTATGGAACCAATTTTGGTGAAGGTGATTGGTGGCATTCAAATGCATTAAGCTACAGCATCGAGCGTGATCAAATTTTAATAAGCAATCGTAATCTAGACGAATTTATAATCATAGATCATTCAACCACAACCGCCGAAGCAGCTACCAGCTCAGGAGGCAATAGTGGTATGGGAGGTGATATTATCTATCGATGGGGAAACCCAGAGTCTTATGACCAAGGTACGGCTGCAGATAAAAAGCTTTTCGCACAACACGATGTGCAATTTATTCCTGATGGAAGTCCAGATGCTGGAAAAATCATGATCTTTAATAATGGTGATGAAGTAGGATTTACGCGTGTTCAGATTATCGATACGCCTTATGATGCCGTTAATCAAAACTATATTTATACCGGTGGGGCTTATGGTCCAGAAACTGTCGATTTTGAATATCAAGATCCTGTAGATCCAACTAATTTTTTCGCTCCTTTCCTTTCAGGAGCACAACAACTCGCTAACGGAAATCTACTCATCTGCAATGGTCCTTTTGGATTTATGTTTGAAGTAGACACCAATGCAAATACAGTATGGCAATATCAAAGTCCAGTTTCAAATACAGGCATTCTAGCCGATGGTGAGGATCCCGGTAATTTCCAAACGCGAATGTTTAGAGCATTGCGCTATACACCAGACTACCCAGGACTAGATGGTCGGGACCTAACACCTACGGGACCCATAGAACTTAATCCGGTAAGTGATGGATGTAACCTTCTTGCTACAGATGACCTTGCCATGACAAATTCATTCGAGATTTATCCAAATCCGGTACAGCACTCTCTTAACATTGTTGCTCATACTACTGATTATACAGTATCTATTTACAATAATCTAGGGAGTTTACTTTCGGAACATCGTAATCCTTTAGAATTAAATGTTAGCGAATTACCTGCGAGTATTTATTTTATGGTAATTACTACCGCAGATCAAAAAGTCACCAAGAAATTTATAAAACAATAACCGTTTGAAAATTATATACATAATATTAGCTCTTGTTTTTACACTCGTTGGCTGCGCACCAAAGGAATCCAACGCCGACAAAGCACAGGCACTTCTTCAAAAAACAATTCAGGCTCATGGAGGTAAACAGTTCTTTAATTCTACAATTAGTTTCGATCTTAAAGAATTAAAATATCATCTTGAACGTAGAGACAATATTTCCAATTTTACGGTTACTCGTCAGGCAGATAGCACACAATATAAAGCCACCTATGAGAATGGGTATGGATCTTATTTTATTAATGACTCTTTACAAGAAGAAACTTTATACAGTAGACGTTTCCTAGATTCTAGAGTAGAAGGGTTCGTTTATTTACTATCCTTTCCATTTGTATTAGATCAGAACTCCATTATACTTGAACAAAAAGAAGATGTATTAATCAGAAGAAAGAATTACCATGTACTGCGCGCCACTGTCAGAGAAGTGGATGATTTTATTTCTGAAAATGAATTCTACTTGTATATTAACGCCGAAACGTTCATTATTGAATTCACAGCAGAACGTTTTGACTTGGTTGGTGATCGAAAGGTATTTAGACGTAACTTTAACGAGAGACAAATAAATGGGCTACATTTCTTTGATAGCTATTTATACAGACCAAAAAAAATGGAGCGAGCTTTAGATTCCCTCTATCTTGATTATGATATACCCAACATGGAGCCTTTAAAATCTCAGGAACTTACTAACATTAACGTAGAACTACACCAAAATTGAAAGAGTCCAATAAAATATTCGGTATTTACCCCATTTTAGAAGCTATTAAAGCCGAAACGGTTATTGACAAGCTCTATGTTTTAAAAGGTAGTGAACACGCTAAGATAGAAGCCATCATTACTCAATTGGAGGCACAAAGCACGACCATTAATCATGTCCCTATCGAAAAATTGGACAAATTAGTGAGAAGTAATCACCAAGGTGTTATTGCGGTAACTTCTCCAATTACCTTCTCAACGTTAGAAGAGGTAGTAGAAAATGCTCTAGCCAAAGAAACAACACCATTGTTTCTAATACTAGATCAAATTAGTGATGTGCGAAACTTTGGCGCCATCATAAGGACTGCCGAATGTACCGGTGTAGATGCTATTATTGTTCAGAAAAAAGGAGGAGCGCCTGTTGGTGGTGACACGGTGAAAACTTCAGCTGGTGCGATCTTTAATATTCCAATTTGTAAAGTGGATCATATTAAGGATGCCATCTTTTATTTGCAAGGTTCGGGAATAACTACTGTCGCGGCTACCGAAAAAACGGAGGATCTTTTATATACCAAAGATTTCACACAGCCTTTAGCTATTGTTATGGGTTCTGAAGGCAAAGGTGTCTCTAAGTCGGTTTTAAGCTTGGTAGACGATAAAGCTGCACTCCCTCTTATGGGTGAGACCAATTCGCTTAATGTTTCTGTAGCGTGTGGTGCATTTCTATATGAAGTTGTTAGACAACGAGGGTTATAAATCTTTTTCTATTTTTTTCGAGGTTCGGAACGTATAAATAACCGTTTTCGGAATATCCTCGTCTAATTCTTCGTCTTTAACTTCTCTTTCAGAAGCGGGCACAAAATTTCCGTTTTCGTCAAAATGTTGGAGAAATACATCTTCTTCGGCATTGTAATCTTCGTGTTCCCAATCATATTTCCGTTGAGAAATTGGATTTTTTCTGAATAACAATGCGAATACCAATCCAACTAAAAATCCCGAAAGATGTCCTTCCCAGGAGATCTCTGGATTGATTGGAAATAAATACCAAAGTAAACTTCCGTACAAAAAGACCACCACCAAAGACAAAGCTATTAATCGGAAGTGTTTAGAAAAGACCCCTTTAAAGAATAAAAACGAAGCCAACATATACACAACACCACTCGCCCCTATATGCAATGCAGGGCGACCAATAAGCCAAGTAACAATTCCTGTTAATAGCATCCCATAAAGCAATACTTTCCAACGAATAGATCTATAAAAATAAAACAATGCCGTTGAGAGCACCAATAAGGGCATAGAATTATTAAATAGATGCTTTACCCCGCTATGTATGAAAGGAGAGAATAGAACCCCTCTAAGCCCTTCTATTGACTTAGGATAGATACCTAAATAGTTAAAATTGGTTTTAAAACGAACTTCTGCCCAGAAAGCTAACCATAAAAGAAACACAAAGAGCAATGGATACACTAGTATATCTAAAGTAAAAGGCAATTCGTTTTTTGTCCGCATAGTATAAACATCTCAAAAAATACTCCTAAAACCAAAATTATGATAAATTGTCAGGTTCTCAAGGTTTCTAAATTTGTAATTTTACATCATGAGTACACCTCTTGCCGAACGCATACGTCCAAAAAGCCTTGATAGTTATATAAGTCAGCAACATCTTGTAGGTGCCAATGGAGCATTAACCATGCAACTTAAAACGGGAACGTTGTCATCACTTATTTTTTGGGGTCCACCAGGAACTGGAAAAACTACTTTGGCTAGTATAATTGCCACAACTTCAGATCGACCATTTTATACCCTTAGCGCAATTGACAGTGGAGTTGCAGCAGTAAGAGAAGTGATTAATAAAGCAAAACAAAGCGATTCATTATTTACAACCAAGAATCCCATTCTTTTTATTGATGAAATCCATCGTTTTAGCAAATCTCAGCAAGACTCTTTATTGGGTGCTGTAGAAAAAGGATGGATAACACTCATTGGAGCAACGACCGAAAATCCGAGTTTTGAAGTTATTCCCGCCCTCCTATCCCGCTGTCAGGTCTATGTATTGGAGCCATTTAGTAAAGAAGATTTGGAACAATTGTTACAACGAGCAATTAAGGAGGATTCATTACTAAATGAAAAAAAGATAACGCTCAAAGAAACTGAGGCGCTTATTAGATTATCTGGTGGTGATGCTAGAAAACTATTGAATATTCTAGAATTGGTTGTGCTTTCAGAAGAAGAAAAGAATGTTACTGTCACCAATGATATGGTACTTCAAAAAGCACAGAAGAACACGGTGTTGTATGACAAAACTGGCGAGCAACATTACGATATTATTTCGGCTTTTATAAAGTCAATAAGAGGAAGTGATCCTAATGCGGCGGTCTATTGGCTTGCGCGAATGATAGAAGGTGGAGAAGATGTGAAGTTCATCGCAAGGCGTTTGGTTATTTTAGCTTCGGAAGACATTGGGATGGCGAATCCAACCGCACTGGTACTTGCAAATACTACTTTTCAAGCAGTCACTACAATTGGTTATCCGGAAGCTCGAATTATTTTAAGTCAATGTGCTATTTACTTAGCAACGTCACCAAAAAGCAATGCGTCGTACAAGGCGATTAAATTAGCTCAAGGATTGGTGAGACAAACAGGTGATCTATCTGTTCCTTTATCAATTAGGAATGCGCCTACCAAGCTCATGAAGCAATTGGGGTATGGTAAGAATTATGAATATGCTCATGATTATGAAGGTAACTTTGTACCGCATGAATTTCTCCCAGAAGAAATTGTTGGTACTTCATTTTACACACCAGGAAACAATGCTAAAGAGAATAATTTAAAAGCCTACCTAACTAATTTATGGCAGAATAAATACCAGTTTTAGTTTTGTTCATAAATCTGCAACGGACCATTATTGGTCGCGCAAACTAATAAATTTTTAGTTCCCTTCTTCACTATAACAGCCGACTTTGCGTTGCCGTTTACAAATAAACCAGCAGTAGTCGAATTAGCGACTGAATAGCCATTAACACCTCCTAAAAGTACGGTACCTGTACCCATGTCTAGTCGTGGCGTTTCTACTTCAGTGTTATATATATTACCCAACACGACAGCATCTTGAAAGCCATCATTATTTACATCGGTGAATGATGCACTTAATAAGGGAAAAGTTTGCACTGCACTTGGTAACAACTGAACTTCAAAATTACCAGAGCCTGTATTCAATAAGAGCATAGAGCTTAGCGTAGTAACTTCTCCTTGATATGCCTCATACAGCGCATCTCCATAAATGTCATGAAGTGACGCATTGGCAAATTCGTTGTAGGTTTCAAATTTATCGGTTATAAACGGCATTTGTTGCGAAGAACATTCACGTCCACGTAAAGGTACTTCTCTTCCTAGATATTGATTGCTTAGAACAATATCGTAGGTACCGTTTTTGTCAAAATCATTTCCGAAAATCTTAAATGGAGTGCTTTTGGAAGCATTAAACTTGATGTTTTTACCCATATTACCTACAAGATAATCCGGTTGACCATCATTATTTACGTCGGTTTCGGCAATCGTAAACCAGAGCCCTTTTTCCACATGCAGTCCTTTGGACTCTGAAACATTTTCAAATTTGCCTTCGTTATTCTGAAACATACCGATAGCTCCCCACTCACCTACCGCAATAAAATCGTCCCAACCATCAGAATTAAAATCGGTTGTAATTACCTTATTAACCATTCCGAAGGAGGTCAAAGAAGGAGCTACTTTTGATGTCGATTGAGAAAAAGCACCCTCTTTATTTTCCAAGATGTACGATACAGCTGGCATAGGATATTGTTGGGGAATAATTCTATTACCAACAATTAAATCCAAATCACCATCTTTATCAAAATCGATTGCGGTGACAGATTTTCCACTTTCGGCTAGTGATGACAAAGTTGCTTCCTTTTGTTTCGCAAAACGTCCCGTGCCATCATTTTTATAAAGTCGATCGTTATACTGTTTAGAATTGGCCTCAAATTCATTCCCGCCACTAACTACGTATAAATCCTGGTCGCCATCTCCATCTGCATCAAAAAACAATGCCTCCATATCTTCATGAGATCTATCAGCCTCGAGTGCCGGATTTATTATTTTCTGAAACCCAGTTTCAGTTTGCAACCATAATTGTCCTGCTTGTCCCGCTGCCCCACCAACAAAAATATCATCTAAACCATCGTCGTTCACATCGCCTTTCGTTATAAACGGTCCTAATGTAGATTGTTTATATGGCAGTAAAATTTCCTTTTCGAAGTCGTCATAGTTGTTTTCACGATGATTAAAGGCGAGTCCATAGTTTTGACCTTTGGCAAAAAACGGTTGTATTTCTGTAGCCTCAATTTGTAAATTTCCTGCATTTACTTCATCAAACGTTAGCGTGCTATTGATTTTTACGTCGTAAGCAACTTCCGTTTTACCAGAGGACCACTGCACTCGCACGGTATCGATTTGTGTAGCATCACCAACGCCAAAATAAGCCTGAGTAGGCGTTGAAGATAAATACCCTTTCACCCGCTTGGTTTCTATCATTTGTTGTTTACCATCGTATTGGATAGTGACCTTGGCAAATGGTTCGGAAGTCCTTCCATTGGTATTTACTTTCAAGTAATTACCTAATCCTTTTTCTATACTCGTGTTTTTGTAAACGAAGGCCTTCGCATCCATATTATTTACAACTAAATCTAAATCACCATCATTATCTAAATCGGCATAAGAGGCACCATTAGAGAAAGAAGGTTCTAAAAATCCCCAGGTCGCTGTTTCATTTTTAAAATGAAGATCTGAAGTGTTGTTGTATAAAATATTAGATAGCTTTTCTGAAGGCAACGATTGATACAAACGCTCTTTAACTTCTAAAGGAACATTTCCCTGATACAATTGCTGCGCCTGTCGCACAAGTTTTTGAGAATCGTTATCCAGCGCATACCTGCGATATCCATTGGTAACATAAATATCTTTTAATCCGTCCAAATCAAAATCGACTAAGAGTCCCGCCCAACTCCAATCGGTCTTCGCCACTTTAGAAAGCTGAGAGACATTGTGAAAGGTATTGTTTCCCGCGTTTAACTGAAGCGAATTGAACATATACTGATAAGGCATATCGAATCGATCTACCAATAATGAAAATCGCTTGGTATCCATAGAAGCCATAAGCGTCTTAGAGCGTACATGATCACTAGCAGCCATATCGAGGACGAATATATCTTGTAACGCGTCATTATTGATATCTGCAACATCCACTCCCATTCCAAAGAAAGACACCTGATTGGTATGCGTTTTAATTTCGTTTGAAAATGTTCCGTTCTTATTGTTAATATAGAGTGCATCGGGCACATAGTAGTCATTCGAAACATAGATATCTGGCCATCCGTCGTTGTTAATGTCACTAACGGATACGCCAAGACCAAAAGAAGCACTTAAAACTCCTGCGCTTTCGGTCACATTTGTATAGCTACCACCATCGTTTCGATACAACTGCCCTGAACTCTTATCAAGTGATTCTTTTTTTACGTTCATTTGATTGTAAAAAGTCACTGGATCGAGCCCGTAGAATTCATTTTCGTTAGACACGAAACAATCTAAATCACCATCTTTGTCGTAGTCAAAAAACACTGATTGTGTGCTTATTCCTGAATTGTCTATCCCGTAGGTTTTTGCTTGTTCGGTAAAGGTATTGTCTTGATTATTCACAAAAAGCAAATTCGCTCTATTCTCTGCTCGTTTTGGCCCACCTTGAGAAACATAAATATCTAGATAACCGTCTGCATTGATATCTACAAACGTTACACCATTAGACCATACTTTTCCCTTATTGATGCCTGCAGTTTCAGAAATATCCTCAAAAACAAAATTTCCTTTGTTCAAATACAATTTATTAGGCACTTGATTTCCAGTAAAAAATATATCTGGAAGTCCGTCATTATTGATGTCATCTATTCCAACGCCAGCTCCGTTGTAGAAGTAATCAAAATCGAACAAATTCTCGATTGTCGCCAAATTTTCCGTTATGTCATTCGAAAAATCGATGTTACTTTGGTCTACGGATATTTTCTCAAACAACCCTTTTTTGGACCGAGTGCTCGTTGAAGTGACCTTCTTTGTGTCATCTTGATTTGAAGCAGCAGTATTTTTTTCTTTACATCCAATGAGTATAAAGAATAGGATAGGGATGTAAAGTAATTTGTAAATAGAACGCACGTTGAACGTCGTATTATTCATTCTTGGAAAATTTCATTGTAACCAACTCAGTGGATCCAGGCACTTGTCCTTCTATCACAAATCCATCAGGCATTTGCCTTGCCATTCCAGTAAATGCTTTGGTATTTACGATATATGTTCCCTTTTGAGAAGTAGGAATTAGCGTTCCTAAGTTTTCATCTTTTTGCATGACCATAAAGTCATTTTCTAGGGCGACAATCTTAAAGTCTTTATAGCTATACGTGGCTTTAGTTTGCCCATCAACCGTTTTTGCAACATCTACTTTATTGGTCGTGTTCGCAATGGTCGATACCGTGTCTTTTACAAATGGAATTACTTTTCGAGAGTCTGTAGTGACCTCACTTGATTTAGATATTTCATCCTCTAAAAACTCGAAACTCGCCAATGCTTTTTTCATCGCTTCCAAATAGGCAGGTTTGTATTCTTTTTCTTTGCTTTTCCCTTCTTTTGTTCTAAAGATCTCAAAGCCATTACAGTCTTTGAGCATCACAGTAATCTTTGTATAAACTACCAATCCACCCTTACCTTCAGCATCGAGATATAATACATCGCAGCGCCCTATATTACCAGGAAGTTCTTCTGCAAAAACAGCTTGATATCCAAACTGCTTCAATTCGTATCTCGTAAATGTATTTAGTCGGTATGTATCTTTACCTTTTAAAAATTCGTACTGTTGAGGAACGACGATATACGTGTAGTCGCCTATCTTCTTTTGTGCAGCACCTTGAAATATAAAACCTAAAGCAAAAAGTACTACAAAAAATAGCTTGTTCATTCTCTATCCATTTTTATATTGAAACCTAGCTGTAAAGATACACTTTTTGCCTTTGCTAGATTCCCATATTTCAATAGATTATCAACGGCCAAATACATATTGAATTTACCAAAGGTGGCGGAACCTCCCAGCCCGATATTGGAATCTGAAAATGAGTCGACTGTATAGGTTGCCTTTGCCGAAAATTTATCGGTAATTCTTCTTGAATAGAACAACGTACCAGCCATTTGCCAACTTTTAGGTCTTGAGATTCCATAAAACTGCAATCCTACCTCCTGTTCCCTATCTACAGAAGATCCCGTGTTTCTGCAATCACATTCTCCAGAAGTATTAATCCCTTTACCAAATTTATAAACCGCACTCGCATTCAATTTGGTAGGGCGCCATTCGGTATATTTTTCATCAAAAGTTTCGCTGTAAACGGCATCTTCTACGGCTTGTTCTAGTTCGTCGTAATATGGAAATGGATCTCCTTCGTTGGGAAATAGAAATTCCAAACCATCGAGTGTATAATCTCCTCTTATATTGTACGATCGCAACTTTTTGCTATGAAAAATCGCTCCAACATCAAGTGCGCTAGCGGTTACATACACACGTTCACTAATATCATAAGATGCTCCTAAATCAACACCTACCCCCATGTTACCTCCAAAAAAAGCGTTCCCTACGCCTCCATCTTCAATACCCGAAGTACGAACGACGAGGTTTGCGTCGTCCAAGCGATGTTCATAAATGTTTTCAGAGCCAGGTACTTGTGCTGTGATAAAGGTTCCACTATTATCGGTGGTACTGTAGCTACCTAAGCTTGAATACAGTTTTGCTCGCACTCCTACAGTAAGTTTCTTAGTTACTTGTTTGTTCACGCCAAAATGATATACCATCACCGCATCTCCCCTAGAATTAATTTCATCTAAACTAAAGGGAGTACCAATAAATGGCTGATTCCCATCAAGTGCCAAAATGGCGAAAAACTTAGGGAAATATGCGATAAAATCAACTTCCTCATAAATTCCGCCAGAAAAATAGAAATCACTTTCGGAACGCCAACCTAAATTTAATAACTCTAATTGTTGGGTTACCGTGAAAAAATCGGTGTTGGCCATGGAGAACACTTTTTGTCGAAGCCTTGTACTAATATCAACATCCGATTCTCCGAAAATATCAAAAACTGTCACACCAGATGACCCTCCGTTAAGATGTATTTGCGACAGTAAGGGGATTCCTAAATGCTTCTGCAAATTGGTTTTACTCCCTGGATTAAGCATCAGGGATTGTGGGATGTCAGAAAACCCGTATAATATTTGTTTGTTTTGCCCAAAGGCAGCCACTGTGAACCAGATGATGGCTCCAAAACACATGATCACTCTCCTCATACCCTAGTCTCTATCTTTGATTTCAAAATAAAACGTCGCTTTCGACTGCATGACGAGATTACCCTGTAAAGTAGCATCTGAAGACGGGATCGTTACTACGATTCGCAATCGATTGGCCATGGTGAGATTCAATGTTTCGGGAACAACTACTGAGTGAATAAATTCGGTCTCACGAACATCTCCGGAAAAACCTTGGTTTACAGTAGTTTGTGTATTGTATTGAATAACTCCGTCGTCGTCTAAAAACTCGAAGTCAACGACAAATTCTCTTTCGATAGAATTAGCAAATAGAAAGGTAAATTCTGCTTCCAGTAGGTTTTCCTGTGTTCCTGTATCGTCTAAGAAAGGTAGCTCGGTAACGTCACTTACCGAAAGAATAGGCGTATCTGTTTCGACGTCATAGAAACGAGTTGCTTCTATATCAAAAAACACCAGATTGGCTTCAATAATGGGGGTAATTGTAATTTCTTCGGCCTCTTCAAAATCTACATCCTTTACACAACTAGTAAAGAGTAAACAGACCAAAAATAACAGAGCATTGTGCTGTAGGTTTGCGCTCATAATCATTTGGGGTTTTTATGATAACGGCGGGCAAGGTAAAAAAAGTATCCTACAAATACTTTTTTATTTCATAAATATCATCAACAGTTCTATAATTGAGTGGAACTTGTTCCACGCGATAATTGTAAAAAAGGGTATGCATTCCCACGGCTTCTGCGCCCAAAATATCTGCTTCAAAAGTATCTCCTACCATGACCGAGTTTTGCGCCAACACATTCGCTTTTTCCAGTGCTTTATGAAATACACGTGGATTCGGTTTTTTGACTCCTACTTCTTCTGAAGTCGTCACTGTTTTAAAGAAATGATCAATTTTACTGTTCTTCAATTTTAAATGTTGTACTTCTTCAAATCCATTGGTTATTATATGTAGTTTGTATTTATCGAAAAGGTATTCAAGCAATGGAATTACACCTTTAAACAAATAGTTATCCTTGGGTAGCTCCTCTATATAACTCGTAGCTAATGCATCCAATTCGTTCGTAGAAAAATGAACTCCAAAGGGCTCAAACGCATCTTGAAATCGGCCACGTCTTAATTCTTCTTTCGTTACTCTTTCTTCCCGGTAGGCCTTCCAATACGTAAAATTAATAGGCTCATAGATGGGCAGGAAGTCTTCTAAGGGAATTTGAATATTATGATTTTTAAACATTCTCTGGAATGCCAATCCCGAATTACGATCAAAATCCCAAAGGGTATGATCTAGATCAAAAAATACATCTGTGATATTGTTATCGATTGAGCTCATAAGTCTGTAACATGGTAAATAGATTGCGCCAACTATTATTTTTACTGGTTTTAGTAAAGTTCTCAATATCAAAAAGAATGGAGAATGTTCCGTTTATTGAATTCACAGATCTTAACAACTCCTCCATCTTTAAAGAAACATCTTCGTTTTGAAACGCAAGTGTAGTAGCAACAATGGGTTGTATTTCTAAAGGTGTTTTTGTTTCATAATCACAATCATAAAATAGAAATGGTATACACGTACTTGCCCTAAAGCCGACAGTATGAGGATAAACCATAGAGTATTCTTCATTTATTTCCAGTTCCAACAAACTGCGATAAAATTCTGGTAAATCAAGGGAAAACTCCTCGATCATGGCTTTTTGGAGACTTCGATACGTTATCTCTTCGAGACGTTGCTTTTCTTTTTTTATCTCATCCAAACTTTGAGAAGCACCCAAAGAAGCAATTAACCCTACTTCCTTATAGTCTCCCACATATTTAATAATTGATTTAAATTTTTTGCGACGCGTGTTAAAGCTATTTCTAAAATGCAATGGATCGCCAAGCATAAAGAACACCGAAAGCATGTGCGTGCTTTCCTTAGAGGTTTCTACCAGCCATTCAAATACAGCATGTGGATCTTTTTTAAATCCTAGCAGCACTTGAGTACGTATCCAAAAACTTTTCATTCTGAATTTCCCAAGGTCTCGGCAATAACCAACGAAAGATCGCAATGGACCCCGCTGTGTATATAAAAATGGAACCTGCGCATTGACCAATGTATGAATCTTCATTTGCTGCTTCGGAAACACCAAAGAGGGAAAAATTTGCGCAAGCACTTTTTTAAATTCATAAGCCCAAATATCAACTACTGGTTGTTCTAAAAACCCTTCTTTGAACGCGAGACTTTGCGATGCAGGAAACCTACCTAACTCATCTTTTACATGCGGTAAATACTCCTCATATCTACTCATTAAATAAAATGCCGCCGAAAAGATATCGAACGGTATACTGCTCTTATCTGAAACCGAGAAAAAACAAGGCGAATCATTCCATTTTTTAACCACCACCTCAACATCTTCAAAACCTTGTTGCTGAAGCAATCCAAAACTCTGAACAAACAGCTCATTACCCATGGCTTGCTTGCCATAAGAAAGCTTCGGACCACTATGCGCTATAAATTCTTCAATAACCGTAGTAAAACCGATCTTAATGCCTAAAATTCGGGTGCACATATGCTTAAAGACATAATCAATTCTCGGGGTAATTTTCTGAGTGTAGATTAACAGCATATGGAGTTACAACAAATTTTCGTCTGCAAAGCTAAAGTACGCTTTTTCGGTAATAATGAGATGATCCAAAATTCGAATATCGAGACTTTGTCCCGCCTTCTGAAACTTAGCAGTTAGCTTTTTATCTGCCTCACTGGGCGTTAATTTTCCGCTTGGGTGATTATGTATCAAAATAATCCCAACAGCATTACACAGTATAGCTTTCTTTAATGTGAGTCTAATATCTACTACTGTACCTGTGATCCCTCCTTTACTAAGCTGCTCTGTTTGCAAGACGAGATTGGCATTATTTACATACAGAGCCCAAAATTCTTCATGAATCAAATCACCTAAAAGTGGCTGCATAAGTTCAAAAACAGAAAGACTAGAGGTTATTCTTTTACGCTCTAGAGCCGACTGCGACCTTCGTCTTTGCCCTAATTCTAAAGCGGCTATCATACTAATCGCCTTTGCTTGTCCAATGCCATTAAATTTTTGCAGTTGCTGTATCGAAAGACGTGCCAGTTCATTAAGGTTATTACCTACGTCTGCCATAATTCTCTGACTTAAAGCCACGGCGCTCTCTTGTTTGTTTCCTGAACCTATTAGTATCGCTATGAGTTCGGCATCGCTCAATGCCGATTTTCCTTTAAGTAATAATTTCTCTCGAGGACGATCGTCTTCATTCCATGTTTTGATGGAAAAGGAGGTAGTGTTTTCTTCCAAAGTAGTTTCATGTTTAAGAAACTGAAGGAGCTGTGCTTAAAGATAACAAAAAGTTGAAACGTCAATTAAAATCGAAATTAAAAAAAGCCTCCAGACTTATAAAAAGTTGGAGGCTTTGTATTTTAGATTATGAAGATTCTTAGCCCTTCACTTTGTTCTTATAGTTATTGAATTCACCCAACTTCTTGCGTTTTGGCCAGCTGTTGTTTGAAGTATCAATATCTGCTGTTTCTTCGTCAGGATCGACAACAATCTTAGTAATCTCTTTTTCTGAAGCGATTACCTTACCTACTTTCTGATCGTCTTTTCTCCAGATCTGAGCAGGATAAGTTACACGCTCGGTTGTTCCATCACTATACGTATACTCTGCAATAATAGGCATTGGAATACCTCCTGGCTTTTCGAATACTACTTCGTAGAAAAACTTAGGGTTTTTCATCTTACCTCTATCTGCAACATCCACATTGTCCATGATATATTCTTGCAGTGTCGTCACATCTTTAAGAGAAGCTGTTTTCATACTCTCTTCGTAATCGTCACTACCTTCTTCAACTAGATAAACCAACGGTGGAAGATCACTTTCTTTCATACCACGAGCCTCTATCATTTCACGCACTTGTTTGTTCATTTTAGATGTCACATAGTATTTCTTTACTTCTTTCACTCCTATATCGGTGTATTGTGTCGTGTAGAACCATGCTCTCCAGAACCAATCTAAGTCTACCGCCGAAGCATCTTCCATCGTACGGAAGAAATCTTCTGGTGTTGGGTGCTTGAACATCCAACGTTGTGAATAAGTTTTAAAGGCATAGTCGAACAATTCACGCCCCATAATAGTTTCACGCAAAATGTTTAATCCTACGGCTGGCTTAGAGTACGCATTACTTCCAAAACTGTAGGTATTTAAACCTTTGGTCATAATTGGAGCCATACGATCTTGGTTACCTGCCATATAATCTACAATGGTCTTTGCAGGTCCTCGACGGGATGGATACTTTTTATTAGGTGCAATCGCATCTGGATACTTTTCACCAAAATCTTGTTCGGCAACATACTGTACAAAGGTGTTAATTCCTTCGTCCATCCATGTCCACTGACGCTCATCACTATTTACAATCATTGGGAAATAGTTGTGTCCTACTTCGTGTATAATTACTCCAAACATTCCATACTTAGTACGCTCACTGTAATTTCCTTCTTTATCTGGACGACCGTAGTTCCAACAAATCATTGGATACTCCATTCCTTGTCCCTTGGCATGAACCGAAATGGCTTTATGATAAGGGTAATCGAAAGTCATTCTTGAATATGATTCTAACGTACTGGCAACAACACGTGTTGACCAGTCTTCCCATAATGGGTTTCCTTCTGGAGGATACATAGAAACAGCCATTACGCTTTTGTTTCCAATTTTTACCGCCATCATGTCCCAGATAAAACGTCTTGAAGTAGCAAAACCATAATCACGTACATTCTCTGCCTTAAACTTCCATGTTTTTTTCAGTTTAGAGAATCCTTTTGAAGCAGTTTCTGCTTCGTCTTGGCTCACAATAATGACAGGCTTATCGTATGATTTTTTAGCTTGCTCATATCTGCGCATCATTGTTTTTGTAAATACATCTTTACGATTCAATAATACACCTGTTGCATCAAGCGCATGGTCTGCTGGCACTGTAATATTTACTTCAAAATCTCCAAAAGGCAAAGCAAATTCGTCACGACCCCAAAACTGGCTATTTTGCCAACCTTCAACATCACTATATACAGCCATACGAGGATAGAATTGTGCAATCACATATCCGCGATTACCATCTTCAAATTCTTCATATCCACTACGAGCTCTATCAACCGTATGATCTACAATATTGTACCACCACTTAATTGAAAATGTAAAATCGTCTCCCGTTTTCAAATCGCTAGGCATTTCTACACGCATCATTGTACGATTAATAGTATGAGGCAACGGATTTCCTTTTTCGTCTTTTACCCAGTCAATTTTAAAACCACCATCAAAGCCTTCGCCCATATAGTTATTTACAAAACCTCCGGCCGTTTGGGCAGGAGCAGCTCCGCTTGATTCGATAAGAGGTGACTTAGAATCACGAGCACGTACATTTTGATCCAATTGTACCCATAAGTATTCTAAGGCATCTGGAGAGTTGTTGGTATACGTAATCGTTTCTTCTCCATAAAGGCGCTTCTCGGTATCGTTTAATTCGATATCCATTTTATAATCGGCTTGTTGCTGATAGTATTGTGGTCCAGGAGCTCCATTTCCAGAACGGTAAACGTTTGGAGTTGAAAACTCTTCATACAACTGTTTGAAACGATTCTCGTTGTAATGACCAGGCTTGCGCTCTTCTTTCTCTTCTTCTTGAGCAAAGGCAGTACCCGCTGTAAGCAGCACCAAGGCCAAGGAAAGGTATTTCAGTAAATTCATTAGATTAAGGTATTATGGATTGTTATTTTTCGGATTTAAAAGTAATTGATTCTATGGGATTTTATGAAAGCTTTACTAAAAGTTTAACACACCATTAGGCTTTTCCTTTTCGAGAATTAAACTCTTGCGCTTTTTTCCCACTTTAACATGTACAATATTTTGTTGCTCTTCGTAGATATCTGTGAGCAACTGATTGTCAACAAAAATTTCTTCTAAGGAAGTAACACCTGTCACTTCTATATATGCTTTGACAACGTCATTGTCATATTCGTTTCCTAAATAGTTTAAGGTTGCGGGCTCACCGTTGATTCTTATTTTTAGCTTTTGAAGAATATATTTTTCCAATAAAGCCGTATCTGCCTCCGTTTCTTTTTCCGTACCCAATTCTACTGTAGGACGGTAACGCTGGCGAAGGGCCTCTTCGATATCGTCTGTAAATATTTTGGTAATAATTTGAACGGCTTGTTCGTCTTCGGCAAATTCAACTTTCGTGATACTCACATAAAATTTGTGAGTCGTGGCAGAAAGTAAAACAGGAAATACGAATAAAAAGAGGGCGATTTTTAAATACTTCATAGCATGTATGCTCAAAATGGGATAAGACGTTATTGTAAAGATTATGTTACAAGGATCATTCCTCTTTTTCTAATCGACTTACATATTCTTTTCCTAGGCTTTCAAAGATACCTAAAACTCCTACATAATTTTCAGAATTAAAATCTCTCTGAAGCGAATTACTTTCGATGCAAAATAGCAAGAAATCATAGACACGATCTTCAGGAATTTGGTAACTCTCTTCAAAGAAAGTGCTGGGGTATATAGTTAAAATTCGAGCAATAGTATTGTTCTCTTTTTGCCATTTTCGTTGTGTTCGCAACGTTTTATAATAACCCGACATATATTTATAGAGACCTTCAATATTTACGGAAAGCGGAGTAATTACTTGACCAATTAACGCAGGTATTTTCTCTTCTGGCTCTCCTTTGAACCCAGGAATACCAACGTCGTCAAAGTTAATAGCATCTTCAGTTTTAATGTTCTTGACATCTACCGCCATATTTCCTGTTAGTTGATGTCCTACAATTACCTCATCCAATTCGTTAACTAAGTCTTTTAATTCGATCACGATCACACCCGCGTTGTAAAATTCTTCAGAAACGACTACCAATTCGGGCATATATTTTATAGAAGAAATAAGCAAGGTATCCAATTTACTCGCTTGAATTATAAAGTCGCCTTCGGCATTGGTGATACTGTTACGACGAGAAGTTTGATTCATGATATGTATCCCCGAAACCTGCGTAGCATTGGTGATCTTACCTTTGAGTTCGATCTCCTGACTAAAACAAGTTAATGAAGTTATGAATAACAGAAATAATAACTTATTCACCACGCTCTTCTAAGTACTTTTTACTTTGAACACTTAAAAACTCTAACAACTGCATTTCGTTGCCCGTTTTTAAAAGACCTGGCTCCAAACCATTGTCTTTGGCAAAATATAGAAAATCGCTTACTTGCGCTACCGGCACGCCAAAATGCTCGTTTATAAAATGACCAGGAAAACGCTGTTGCAGGGCACTGTCTACGGTTTGACTATCATTAAAACTATCTTTTTTACTAGGCTTCTTTTTAAAGAATAAACCGATAACACTAGAAAGGTTAATCCCATTAGTAACACCTTCATTGTTTAAGGCAGCTTCGGCTGCATTTCCTTGAATTTTGGTTTGACGATCTGGCCTAAATTTATATCCAAACTCCAAAGTTTCATACGATAGATCCATTTGTACCGTTGCAACCGATGTTTTAATACTACGTACATCTACTATTACATTACCTGTGAGATCGTAGGGTCGCACGATCACTTCTTCTAGCTGGTTGATGGCAGGATTTAGATACACCGCCATACGTTTGTTATCTACAACTCCATCGTCAATAATAATAGTGAAGCTTTGATATTGAATAGCCGTCACCAATACTCGATCATTTTTGGCAACAGCAAGACTAAATTTACCATCTATATCAGTAACTGTACCTTTTTGAGAGGATGAGTTATAGACATTAATCCCTTCTACACTCTCTCCTTTTGGAGCTGTGATTACACCATCAATAGACACGCGATCAATTTTCTGGGCAATCCCCGCAGAAATAGTAAATAGAAAAATAATTGGAAGTAGTTTTTTTATCATAACCTAAAGTAGTGTTTGTTTTCTTACTATTATCTTAATGCGGTCGCCAAGGTTTTGTTAAATTTGGTTTTCAGTTATAGTCGTATGAAAAACTTACTCATTGCAAGTACCTCAACCGTTTATGGAAGTGGATATCTCCATTATTTACTGAAAGAACTCGTCATGTTGTTTTCTGAAACCGATGAAGTACTTTTTATTCCATTTGCACGCCCTGGCGGAATTACGCACGATGTTTATACCGAAAAAGCGTCTTCCATTTTTGAACAAATGGGGAAACGATTAAAAGGCATTCATACCTTTGACGACCCCGTTAAGGCAATTAATGAAGCTAAAGGCATATTCACTGGGGGAGGTAACACCTTTCTTTTAGTGAAGATGTTATATCAACACAACCTAATGCAACCCTTAAGAACTGCTATTTTTGACGGTCTTCCTTACCTAGGCACTAGTGCCGGTAGTAACATATGTGGAGTTACCATGCAAACTACTAACGATATGCCAATTGTGTATCCACCATCGTTTAAAACACTTGGGGTAGTCCCATTTAATATCAATCCACATTATTTAGATCCCTTGGAAGGCAGCACCCATATGGGTGAAACACGGGAAAAGCGTATTGAAGAGTTTCATACTCAAAATAACATCCCCGTAATCGGACTTAGAGAAGGGAGTTGGCTAGAAGTAAAAGGAGACGCTATTACATTGAAAGGCATCCATACAGCTCGAGTTTTTGAAGCAGAAAAAACAGCCATCGAAGCTGAATCTGGCACTCAATTTGATTACTTTTAGAAGATGAATAGAACCGACTTCTTAAAAACAACACTATTAACTGGAGTAGCGACTACGTTACTCCCGCAAACTACCTGGAGTATGCTCCAAAATTCAGAATTTAGTCGCGATCAACTTATTGGGAAAGGAAACCCAGATATTAGTGGGCAGAGCTATACTTCTACGATGCATTTCCAAGCCAAAGTAGCATTGGATAAAATGAAAGTAGCAGCAGCCAAAGAAGACATTGCCATTGAGGTTGTTTCCGCCTACCGAAGTTTTCAACGACAGAAGGAAATTTATGAAGGCAAATATCTGCGTTTCACAAAACAGGGACTTGCTCCATTGGATGCAATTAAGAAGATTATCGAATACTCTACTATTCCCGGGACATCACGCCATCATTGGGGCACCGATCTTGATTTAATGGATGCTAATGCACCACGCCCCGAAAGTGTATTACAAGCAAAGAACTATCATGGAAAAGGACCTTTTTGCAAACTAAAAGACTGGCTAGATATTCATGCAGCATCTTTTGGGTTTTACGAAGTATATACCAATAACGCTAATCGCAAAGGTTTTAACTACGAGCCATGGCATTTAAGTTATGCTCCCGTGTCAATCCCAATGCTTTCAGCCTACAAAAAGTTGGATGTAAAAGCTATTCTACAAGAAGAGAATATCTTGGGGAGTGAACATTTCACCGATGCTTTTATTGCCACATATCGAAAAGAGAATATTTTGGACATCAACCCGAAATTACTTTCGTAAATTGATGTCGTAAAACCATCATATTATGAGAAGAGGAAGTTGGAAAATCCGGATCTTAATTGGCTTAGCCATTGTTGCCTTTGCCTATTTTAAAAAATGTTCAAGCACAGAAGTAAATCCGTATACGGGCAGAGAACAAGCAATCGCGCTCAACCCGCAGGAAGAAATTGCCATGGGCTTACAAAGTGCTCCACAGATGGCGCAGCAGCATGGCGGACTCTATCAAGATGAACGCCTGCAGAGTTTTGTTGACATGGTAGGTAAAAAATTAGTCGACAATAGTGTGGCTCGGGAATCTCCTTATCAATACGATTTCCATCTCTTAGCAGACGATCAAACCATTAATGCTTTTGCGCTTCCAGGCGGGCAAATATTTATTACCTACGCCCTATTCTCTAAACTGGATAGTGAGGATCAATTGGCAGGTGTATTAGGCCATGAAGTGGGTCATGTTTTAGGAAGACATTCGTCCGAACGAATTGCAAATACCGATTTTTGGCAGACCGTTTCTCAAGGTGCCAATGTAGGTGGAGGAATGGGCGATCTCGTAGCCGGAATAGGGCAAAATAAATTGCTTACCAATGGACGAGGAGACGAATTGGAAAGTGACGATCTAGGAGTTCGATTTATGATTAAAGCTGGTTACGACCCTCACCAAATGATAGACGTGATGGAAATTCTAAAGGCAGCCGCAGGACCTAATCGCGTGCCCGAATTCCAGAGCACTCACCCCGACCCAGACAACCGTATGGACAAAATTCGTGAAAGCATTGAGAAATACGGAGGGTAATTTCGGCGGGGCAGAATATTTTTTTGTTAAAAGCCTATTTGCCATTAGTTAGAACGGAATACTGTAGCTGCTAGCATATGTTATTTGTAACTTTGAACAAAGACTATCATTGGTTTTTTTTAAATTAGTTGTTCGAACACACCTAATTGTATTATTGGCCAAAGCGTAAAACATGTCTCAATGAGTATTTACAAAGGAATATTGGATCACATCGCCAGATATGTGAAATTATCTGACAGTGAAATTGAGGAGTTCATTTCCATATTAAAAACCACCAGAGTAAAGAAAAGACAATTTATTGTTCAGCCTGGGTTTGTTTCTGAATACCGAAATTATATTGTCGAAGGTGCTGTTCGAGTTTTTTATGTTGATGACTTAGGAAAAGAGCACACCATCATAATTGCTATTGAAGATTGGTTTTTTACAGACTTTTATAGTTACATACATAGATCACCTGCCGAATATTATGCCGAAGCACTTGAAGACTCCCTAATTTTACAAATGAAGTATGAAGATGTAGAAGAACTTTGTGGTAGAATACATTCTTTATCTCAATATTTTAGATTGTTTACAGAAAGGTCCATGGCCTATTCTTATAAGAGAACCATTTCTAATATTAGCCAAACCTCAGAAGAGCGATATTGGGAATACGTCAATAAATATCCGCAAATCGCAAATCGTGTACCCCAATATGTATTAGCATCTTATCTGGGAATTTCTCCTGAATCGATAAGTAGAATTCGTTCTCGTTCCTAAAAAAATTGATGTAGATCAATTTAACTTCTTGATGAAAATCAAGCATTTTTCTTACCAAATATCATTTTAAATTCTTCTTATAGGACACAACTTTGTCATGTCAATAATTGGCAGAATTGGTTGATGTTTTACACAACCTTTCGTTTCGTAAAACCAAATCACAATCGATTCAATAAAATCAAACAAAGTAAAAAATAAGTTCAAAATTTAATTATGAAAGCAGTAGTCTATAAAGAAAGAGCAAAAATTGAGGTGGTCGATATTCCAAAACCTGAATTAATAAAAGATGATGATGTTATTGTGCGCATTACATTAGCTGGTGTGTGCGGAGCTGATTTAGAATTCACCCAAAATGGACCTGAAATGGGTTTATATGAAGGGATGCGAATTGGTCATGAATTTGTGGGTGTAATAGACCAAGTAGGGAAAGATATTCACTCGTTAAAAGTTGGAGATCGCGTGATAGCTTCCGCTATGTTTGTTGACGGAGACTGTTACTATTGTAAACGCGATTTACCTTCAGCTTGCGACCATGGTGGTTTATTCGGGACTCCCCTATTCGCTCAACATGGAGGAGATGATATCCAAGGCGGACAGGCCGAGTTTATACGTGTCCCTTACGGTAATTCTTCACTATTCAAACTTCCAGAAGGCTTAACTGGAGATCAATATGATACCAAAGTTCTTCCGCTCGGAGATAATTTTGCCACAGGTTATCACGGTGCATTAAATGCGAATATCAAAACGGGAGAAACCGTGGTTGTGATTGGTGATGGCGCTGTAGGACTAAGTGCAGTAATGGCTGCAACATTATTTGGCCCTTCTACAATTATACTTGTAGGACGCCACGATAGTAGATTAGAATTGGCAAAAACTATTGGTGCAACGCACGTCGTAAATTCAAAAAACGAAGATCCGGTAGCCTTCGTGAAATCACTCACAGAGGGAAGAGGTGCTAACTCCATAATCGATTCGGTAGGAAATAAAACTGCCATCGACCAAGGAATGGAAATGACTCAGGCTGGCGCATCAATTAGCGTTCTCGGATTCGGACATCTTTATGAACCAGTTGAACAACCGTATTCATCAGCATTGTTTAGAAATATTACAATTCATACCGGTGTTGTAAATGTAGCCGCATATATGGAAAAATTACTTCCTATTGTTGAAAGAGGTGTTATTGACCCGAGTAAGATTTTTACAGATATTTTACCCCTATCTGAAGCAGAAAAAGGATATGACTTGATGCGTGATCGCACTTCGGGTACGCTTAAAGTGGCTCTGCGTCCTTAACATTTTCGAATCTGAAAATTCTAAAAACAAATAATTTATCATGAAAAAAACATTTTTCACATTAATCTTAATCACAATTTTTATGACACAAGTAAAAGCTCAAACTAACGATATACAACTCATTGAAAAAACAATCAATTATTACTTGGATGGAATGACCACACATAATGCAAAGTCTTTTGAAAAAGCGTTCCATCCAAGTGCTACCATGAAATGGATTGATAAAAAATATGAAGAAGTAAACGCTGTTGAAGCGTTAAGCGCGTATGTCAACGCAAATGATCCTGTAAAAACAAAAACCAGCATTATGGCTGTTAATATTGCAGGAGATGCTGCCAACGCTCAGTTAGAACTAGAATATGACACCTTTTCTTACATTGATTTTATGCATCTGCTTAAGATTGACGGTACCTGGAAAATTGTGAGTAAAACATATGCGACAAGAACGAAGAGCAGTAAAGACTAGATACTAAAATAAACCCAAGAGGAATTTTTTGCAGGTACAATTATGAATACGTATTTACTTCCATTTTTTGCCATTGTTATAGGAATTGCTATTGCTCTTGTAACAAAAAAACAAACGTCTAAAGGCACTAAACTTCTATTATCATTCAGTGGTGCATTTCTATTAGCAGTAACTCTTTTTGATTTATTACCGGAAGTGTATCATCATCTAGGTGGTAAACAAACCGGACTTTTAATAATGTATGGTATCTTAGTGCAAGTCATTTTAGAATTTTTGTCTAAAGGTGTCGAACACGGTCATGTTTATACACCTAAAGACAGCAAAAAATTTCCTTGGGTATTATTTATAAGTCTATGTATTCATAGCTTTTTAGAAGGATTTCCAATTCATCATCACAGCGATATGCTTTATGGTGTTTTAATTCATAAAATCCCTATCGCTACTCTATTAACTACTTTTTTACTACAGTCTGACTTTAGTAGAGCACAATCTATTGGTTTCTTGGTGGTATTTATGACAATGACTCCATTAGGCACTTACATATCTAATAACACAGTATTAACCACCAATTATCTTGATATTGTAAACGCTCTGGTGATCGGTATATTTTTACATATTGGAACTATTATTTTGTTCGAAACAGGAGACGGGCATAAGTTTAACTTGTCGAAAGTGGCGGTAATATGCTTTGGTGTATTGATTGCTAATTTGATCTAATAGGTCCCGAAAAGAAGAGATTGAAAAGACTTCACGTTTGTAAAAAATTTTATTGACACTCAAATACCTTAACACTTATGATATAGGTTTTAGCAACTTAATTTTGTAGTTTTAAATCCCTTAGAGTTTTACGGGATTCGACCAATTTACACACTAAAACCAACCTAAAATGAAAAATACTTTTAAGCTTGTTTTTCTTTGCTTCGTTGCATTTTGCCTTACGTTCAATGTAAATGCTCAAAAAAAATCTGACAACCCATTTAACGGATTAAAATTTAGAAATATTGGTCCTGCGATGACCTCAGGTAGAATAGCGGATATAGCGATTCATCCGGACAATGAAAATATTTGGTACGTCGCCGTAGGTTCTGGCGGAGTATGGAAAACAACGAATTCTGGTACCACTTGGAAGGCCATTTTTGACAATGAAAAAGTATATTCTACAGGATGTATCACCATCGACCCAAACAATCCGAGTACGATTTGGTTAGGAACTGGAGAAAATGTTGGAGGGCGTCATGCCGGTTTTGGTGATGGCATTTATGTTAGCCATAACGATGGAAAATCATGGAAGAATATGGGGCTGGAAAATTCCGAACATCTGTCCAAAATTATTGTCCATCCAGAAAATTCGAATATTGTGTGGGTTGCTTCTCAAGGACCTCTTTGGAGTAAAGGCGAAGATCGTGGTGTTTATAAAACTACAGACGGTGGGCAAACTTGGAAGCGCACGCTAGGAGATGCTGAATGGACGGGTGCTACAGATCTACTGATAGATCCTAGTCATCCAGATATTTTATATGCTGCCACATGGCAAAGACATAGAACCGTTGCAGGTTACCTTGGCGGCGGACCCGGTTCGGGCCTTCATAAAAGCTCCGATGGTGGAGAAACTTGGCAACCACTTAAAAGCGGCATTCCTAACTCCAATCTTGGAAAAATAGGACTTACTTTGTCTCCTTTTAATTCGGAAGTCATATATGCAGCTATCGAATTAGATAGAAGAAAAGGAGGCGTTTTTATAACCCGCAACGGTGGAACGACTTGGAGCAAACAGTCGGACGCTGTGGGAGGTGGAACAGGTCCGCATTATTATCAAGAACTCATCGCATCACCACATCATGAAGGCACCTTATTTATGATGAATAATTCAGCATTAATTTCTTCCGATCATGGTAAAACCTTTACCAATATGAAGCGTTCCAATCAGCATAGCGATAGTCATGCTTTGGTCTTCAAAAAATCGGACCCAAATTACTTATTAATTGGTACTGATGGAGGTTTGTATGAAAGCTTCGACCATACCGATAGTTGGAAATATGTACGAAACTTGCCCATTACGCAATATTTTAAAATTGCTGTGGATGATGCAGAACCTTTTTACAATGTCTACGGTGGAACTCAAGATAATGGATCGCATGCTGGCCCATCAAGAACCATAAGTTCTGATGGAATTGCAAGTGCCGATTGGTGGAAAACCTTAGGTGCAGATGGTGCGCAAACTGCAACAGAGCCGGGAAATCCAAATATCACCTACGGTGAATTCCAACAAGGTGCGTTATGGCGAATCGACGGTAAAACGAGGGAAACGGTATTTATTCAACCCCAAGCACGAGAAGGTGATCCCTATGAACGTTTTAATTGGGACGCCCCTATTGTGGTAATCTCTCACAATCCAAAGCGATTGTATTTTGCATCACAACGTGTTTGGAAATCTGAAAACAGAGGGGATGGCTGGGAACCTATTTCTGGAGATTTAACCTTAAATCAAGAACGTGTTACTTTTCCATACTATGACCAACCGCAAAGTTGGGATAACGCTTGGGATGTGTTTGCCATGTCCAATTACAATACCATTACGTCCTTGGCCGAATCACCAAAACAAGAGGGACTTTTGTATGCAGGTACCGATGATGGTTTAATTCAAGTAACTGAAAACGGTGGCGCAAGCTGGAAGAAGTTTACATTAAATAACATCAAAAGAGTTCCAGAAACACCTTTTGTAAATGATGTTCGTGCCGATCTTTTTGATGCCAATGTGGTATATGCCGCCTTGGACAATCATAAATACGGTGATTATAAACCGTACATTATTAAAAGTAATGACAAAGGAAAAAGCTGGAAATTGATCAACGGTGATCTTCCCGAAAAACTACTAATCTGGCGGTTGGTGCAAGACCACGTAAAGAAAGAGCTATTATTTGCTGCCACAGAGTTTGGCGTATACTTTACATCAAACGGCGGGCAAAACTGGACGAAATTAAAAGGAGGTATGCCAACCATTCCTATTAGAGATATTACGATCCAACGACGTGAAAATGATTTAGTTGCTGGTTCATTTGGTCGAGGAATCTTCATTTTAGATGACATCACACCTATACGAAATTTCACTCCAAGCATGAATAATGTCGAAGCTACGCTATTTCCTGTTAAAACGGCGCACTGGTACCGACAACACAATCGTGTTGGAAGTCAAGGGGATGCTGAATGGATTGCCAAGAATCCGCCGTTTGGAGCTAATTTCACCTATTATATGCCTAATAAATTGAAGTCTATCAAAGACTTGAGAAAAGAAAAAGAAAAGAAAGGCAATGTTCAGTTTCCAGGGTGGGACGCTTTAGAAGAGGAAGCTAGACAAGACAAACCTTCTATCGTTTTAGTGATAAAAGATGCTAACGGCAATGTTGTTAATACCGTAAAGGGAACGAATAAAAAAGGTTTTAATAGTGTGAATTGGAATCTATCCTACCCCAATAAAAGTGGAGAACGACTACAAGCTCCAAGAGGTCGTCGTGGCTTTAGAGGTGGAGGTGTCATGGTCACCCCTGGCAGCTATACGGTTACCTTAGTAAAACAAATAAATGGTACGCAAATAGAATTACAAGGACCTGAAACATTTCAGGTAACACCGCTCTTAGAAAGTACACTACCCAGAAAATCATACCAAGAAATCAACAGCTTTAGAGAAGCCGCTTTTGCCTTTCAACAAGATTTGACCGCCACCAATATTGCATTATCCAAAAGTCAGCAAACTATTGATGCGATGTTACGTGCCCTAAATAAAGCAACTTCGCCTTCTAAAGATTTGTATACACGTTTACATGCAACCAAAACAGCCTTGTTAGAAATAGACGAAGAACTTCATGGCAATAGTGTAAAAGACGAGATTGGAGAACGATCTAATCCTACAGCAAGTGATGGAAATTCGTTGGGTTGGAGAGCTTTAGGCAATACTTATGGCCCAACAGCTGAACATAAAGGCCTGTTAAGTCGTGTTCAAAGTCAGCTTCGCAAAGTAAAATCGAAGTTATCGCCCATTATTAATTCTACACTTCCAGTACTTGAAAATGATTTGAAAAAAACAGGAGCTCCCTGGATTGAAGGACAAGGGCTTATTAAAAATTAAATCCATGAAAAAAAGAGGCATATTTTTTATTTGCATGATCTTTTCTTTTGTACTTCAAGCCCAAGGAATTATTGGGGCATGGGAAAGTTATTCAACGTCCAAAAATGGTAGCAAGCAACGAAGCGTGGTGATTTTTGCCGACGGATATCAAGTAGTGGCCACCTTCGATGCAAGCACGGGGAAATTTATTCACTCAAATGGAGGTACATGGAAATTAGAAGGTAACACAATGACCGAAACTGTAGAATTTCACACAGATAATCCTGAGCGGGTTGGAACAAAAGTGAGCTTTGAAGTACGTATTTCTAATCATGAAATTGAAATAGTTGAGAACGGCTCCAAATTGAAAAGAATAGATAACGGTTCACCTGGTGAACTACAGGGAGCTTGGCTTATGTCTGGTAGAATTAGGAATGGGGAAACTCAATTAAGGGATATAAACAGACCCCGAAAGACCATGAAAATTTTATCTGGAACACGATTTCAATGGATCGCCTACAATACTGAAACTAAAAAATTTATGGGAACTGGTGGTGGAACCTACACCACCAATAACGGTGAATATGTTGAAAACATTGAGTTCTTTTCCAGAGACGATACCAAGGCTGGACTCAGTTTGAAATTTAACTACGAGTTGATTGATGGTAAATGGCACCATTCAGGATTGTCGAGCAAAGGAGATCCCATACACGAAATATGGAGTATGAGAGAATAACATCCCTTCTATTTAATCAACCCAATCGAAAAAGAAGATAAGCTGCTCAAGTTCTTATAAGGTATACACAAATCGGAAGGTTACAAAACGCGGCTGAATAAATGTTTCGGAGGTAAAGACAGAAACGTTGTTTGCACTATTACGCACTTGAGAATCAATATCTAAAATATTGGTCGCTTTTAATTCGTATTCCCATTTAGCATCTCGGTCTTTGCGATACGAAAGTGATGCATCCCAATTCTGAAATGATTGCGAAGTTCCATTGCCCAAATCTTGATTGGTATAACTATAATTGCTACGAAAAGTCATCTTTTTCCAGATATAGGCATCTACTTCAACCGAAGGAGCATTGGTAACAAACCTGGTTTCTCGACTACCTTGATTGTTGTTAGTAACACTATAACGATAACGCAAAGTTACATTAGGCGCTACCTTGTAATTGGTGCGTATTCCAGGCGTATACGTTTGTGTATAACCTTCATTGAGTGATTGCTGCTCTTGAATAAACTGATTAATTTTAGAGTAGTTAAAGCTTGCCCGTAGGCTCGCCTGAATCTTTCCGAAAGTACGTTGAACTCGACCAAAAATATTTACATTCTCGTCTGCGAAACTAGAATTGAAAAAGGTACTCGTACGAATTACATTTTCAAAGTTTGTCAAGCTTCGAATCTGGTCTATATTACTAGAATAGGCGGCTCTAGCAAATACATTGGTATAGTTAAACAAATTGAAACTGCTGTACAGTAAACTTACATTATGGGACAAAGCGTTTTGTAAATCGGGGGTTCCAAATTGCAGGCTATTGTAATTATTAAATACCAAGCCTTGAGCCAATCGAGTTACATCCGTAAACTGATTTCGCATTTCGTAACGAACCGTAAGCGCCTCACTTTTCTTGAACTGAATTCGTGTTTCAAAATCGGGTAAGAGCCTCAAGAAATTATCTTTAACGGTTTCCCCAAATTGTTCATTTTTGTTTCTGTATGCATGTACAGAGAATCCTGGGGTCATGGTAAATTTACCTGACTTTATTCTGTAGTGTACACCCAAATACAAGTCACTAAAATTATATTGTGTATCGTTGGTAGCTCTTCCATCATTGAAGGTTGGCACAGGGTTTAGTTGTGAACCGTCGTTTAAAAACTGGAAGATATTCGAATTAAAATCTTGCCGACTCAAGATCGTACCAAGGGTGAAATTAATATTGCTGCGTTGATTTAAGATATGATAGTAATCCAACTTAGCATCCAACTGATTCGATTTTATACGTCTATTTTGGCCGAGATCGTAATTGGTTAATGTAGTATCCAACCCTAATGCATCAGCGGTACTATCGAAAGCATCCACCTCGTCGGGGTTGTTGACTAAAAGCGCATTGTAAAATGGATCTTCATTTCTCAGCAAATGTTGAGCTTCCAAAGCAAAAATATTATTCTCATCTAAGGTGTAATAGTAATTCAAATTTTGATTCACACTATAAGGAGTCACTTCGTCTATTTGTGTTGTATTTCCCACTACCGAAGAAAAAAGATTTTGGTTTTGAGAATCATCAGAAATGCGACCCAAGACATCGTAATCTAATTGATTGCTCAAATTGGGTTGATAGGAAGCACTTAATTTTAACAGCCCTTGGTTGGAACGTTCCTTACTAGTTTGCTCGGTGGCTTCATCAGGAATTCCTAGTTCAGAATTGGTATACTGTACAAAACTAGTTTCTCGCGATAGTATTCGACTGCTGTTGTAAATTAAGAACCCACTTAAGTCCAGTCCGGCATTTGGAGAGTAACTAAAATTTCCCGTCGCCAATTTATTTTCTACTTCCAACGCATTGCCTTGATTGGTTAGAAAATTTAAACTGTTGTTTCCCAAATTAATGTCGGTTCCGCTGCTTCTACTCGGAGTTTGAAAACCACCTCCAAAACCTCGAATGTCTCGTCGGGTGAGTGCTACCTCACCCGTATTATTTAAGTCACCAATAAAATTTATGCTGTACTTCGGACTGTAATAAAAGAGTTTGGGCTGAAGTAAATAGAGTTCATCATCTGGAGCAAGCCCTGCACCCGCTGTGATAGTACCGAACCAAAAGTTTTCTTTTCCTTCCTTTAGTTTTATGTTGAGAGCAACGTTGTCTTGATTGTTTCTCACACCGCTCAATTGACCTACCTCTGCATAATTGCGCAATACCTGCACTTTTGACACCGCGTTTGATGGGATATTTTGTGTAGCTAATTTGGTGTCACCATCAAAAAAATCTTTCCCGTTCACCATCAATTTGTTTACCACTTTGCCTTCTACCTCAACCTGTCCATCTTCGTTGATTTCTACTCCTGGCAGGTTTTCAAGAACATCACCTAACTTCCGCTCGGTTCCAGTTTTAAAAGAATCTGCGTTGTAGATTACCGTGTCCCCTCTAACCACGACTGGCATTTCATAGACTATTTCTACCGCGTCTAGCGCGTTGTCCATTTGTAAAACATAATCTCGAGTAAGATCGGTTTCTTTAGTTGACAAAACCTCCTCAAAAGTTTTCATGCCAACATAGCTAACTTGCATCTTATAGCTACTGTTAGCTCCTAATTCTAACGAATATTTCCCGTTTTCGTTTGTTACCCCATACGACTCTAAGGCACTAGTTTCTTGATTAATAGCAACCACATTCGCTAACTCAAGAGGATTGTTTAGGCTGTCTCGCACGACGCCTTCCAATTTAATTTGGGCGTGGGAATTAATCGCTACAAAGAGTAGCAGTAAAAAGTAAATTGATTTCATGAATGTACTGTTGAAGCTTAGATTGCCTATTTCGGTAAGAAGGAATTAATTTCTTCTTCTACCACGATTATCTCTCATTTCCTTCATTTTACCACGAACGGTGAGTTGATAATCACTTTTGTTGATTTCTTTACCTTTATCAGGCGCTTCAATTTTTACAATTTCCTTGGGATTGATGACCACTTTGGAACAGAGCATAGTTGTGTTACCTGCGCTTACCTCTAAAATTAATCCCGGAAGTCCCCAATATTCACCAGGACCATGACTAACCGGAATTTGAAGGGTATACCAAGCTTCTACTTCAGTCATAGGAATTTCAGGCTCTTTCGCTTCGTCCCCAGCAAGACTCTCTGCTGTTGAATCTGAAGATCGTAAATCTCCCCAAGAGAAGTCATACCATGATAATTCTGCCGTAGGAATAGACGCAGTTGCTTTAAAACACATGTACTTCCCTATTTGTTTAGACTCAGAAGCCATTTTCCACTCGATTTCCTGAAGTTTGTCTTTCACTAGAAACTTTTTTCCATAGAACTCTTGGCTTTGCAGCAATAAGTTTTCTTTTACATTTTTATATTGTTCGCCTCGCGTAAAATTGGCACCCCAAGTATCTGTTGCACCTGCCATGGCATCTACTTGATCTTCTTCATCAAAGATGGACTCTGTCTTATTGAAATTCAGCACGAACGTTTTTTCTAAACGATTTTTTAAACGCGCGTACACTTGTTTTTTTTGGGCTTCACTCATACGTGCGCCCCACGATCCCAATTCCATGGTAGATTTGGAAAAATAATAGGCTTTACCTTGAAACTCTTGTACTTCATTGTTTGGTTTGAAGGAAACTAAAAGTAGCAGGCAGAGTGCTAATAACTTGAATTTAATGGCGTTCATAATGGTTGGTTTTCATTATTTTGTCTAACAAACATATAGAAATATTAAACATTTTTGATGTTATTTAGATAAACATTAACATCCTAATAAGAGTTTACGACTGGTACTCAAAACGCAAACTGAGAGAACTTAGCTAAAACCAAGTGCGATATAAAGAATGGCAATGTAACATTCCATTAAAACATTACTCTTTAAGTGGAACGTCCTAACGCATCCATAGTTTATGATTACCTTGTAGGCTAAACATTTCTTCAACTAACCAATACATTCCGAAATGAAGACCATCTATCTTAGAATTTCACACTGGATCAAACAACGTGTTAAGAACATGGCGCCAGGCAAAAATGCTATGCAAGGTGCAGCCATAACGCTGCTTGTTATTATTTCATTATTGTGGTTGTTTTTTGCCATTCGATTTTATGTAGAAACTAAAGATCCATGGCTATTTGTCTTTTTCGTCCTCATGTATTTGGTTGTACTGTTATTCGGATATTTGGCGCGGTGGCTCTTCAAAAAACTAAATGCAATACATTCATTGTTCCTATTGGCAATTCTAATCGGCTTTCCATTATTGCTGTTTATGACAGGGGATCCTGTTACCATTTTACTCAGCATAATTATCTTATCACTCTTAGGTGGCGGCTATTTTGTATTTAGGAAAACGGGGTTTCGAAGTTTATCGAAAACTAAAAAAGTGATTACCCTACTTGGAAGTGCGTTAGGGATTGGAGGAATCATTTTTGCAGGAATTGCCTATAACAAAAAGGGCTTTGAAATGGATAAAATGGTGAATGCTGCAGCTACTTCAGATTCCAATATTTCAAAAATAATGGCCTCTTCGCCCTCAGAAGCTGGACCCTATAAAGTAAAATCGATTACTTACGGTAGTGGGAAGGATTTAAGACGCGCTGAGTTCGGTTCTAACGCAAATATTACCACTAAAACGGTTAATGGCTTACCATTTATAGATGGTTGGGATGGTATAAGCGGATGGTGGCGCGAAAAATACTGGGGTTTTAAATCGGATTCATTACCCATTAACGCTCGGGTTTGGTATCCTGAGGGTGACGGACCCTTTCCACTTGCCTTAGTTGTACATGGAAATCATTTAATGCAAGACTTCTCCGATCCTGGATACGATTACTTAGGTGAGTTATTGGCTTCTCGTGGAGTCATTCTAGCTTCGGTGGACGAAAACTTTATCAACTCGTCATGGTCGGATGTCTTTGGTGGACTAGATACCGAAAACGATGCAAGAGGATGGTTATTATTAGAGCATTTAAAGGTGTGGCATGAATGGAATGACACTCCCGGCAATCAATTTCACCAGAAGATAGACACCAATAACCTGGCACTTATTGGACATTCACGTGGCGGAGAGGCTGTGGCTCATGCCGCAATGTTTAATACGCTCTCTCACTATCCCGATGATGCTACCATCCCATTCGATTACAACTACAACATTAAATCGGTTATTGCCATAGCGCCAGTAGATGGACAGTATGAACCGGGTAATACAAGAACCAAATTGGAAGACGTAAATTATTTTGTGATACACGGCGCACAGGATGCAGATGTTAGTTCTTTTATGGGTTCGCAGCAATACGAGCGCGTTAAATTTAGCGACAGTACCTATCATTTTAAAGCAGGTTTATATGTTTATGGCGCAAATCATGGACAGTTCAACACTAGTTGGGGAAATAACGACACTGCCTTTTTTACCGGGATGTTGAATCTTGAACAACTTCTATCTGCCGAAGATCAAGAAAGAATCGCAGAAGTTTTTATTAGCTCCTTTTTAGACATTACTTTAAAAGGACAACATGAATACCTACCTCTGTTTCTTGATGCTCGAACAGGAAAAGATTGGCTACCAGAAACCGTATATCTCCATCAGTTTGAAGATTCGGAATTTCAAGCAATCGCAAATTTTGATGAAGACTTTGACGTAGCAACACTTACGGAAGAAAAAGGGAATGCAGCTGCAGAAAACCTTACGGTTTGGCGCGAAGCAGAAATTGAATTAAAATGGGGAAAGAAAGGAAGTCGAGCCTTGTTCTTAGGATGGGATTATGAATTAGAAACACCGAAAGATTCTATCGCCATGATCCCCGATTCGACACTAGCTAGCTATTCGGTGCATATACCATCTATGGCGATCGACTCAACGGCTGCCCTTGTATTTACCATGGCCGAATCTAAAGAATCATCTAATCCAAAAACTGAAGGGAAATGGGTAATCGACAAGGAGAAGGAAAATGAAGAAGAAGAAGAAAGCGATGAAGTTGAAGAAGAGGAAGAAGAAGACGAAATAGAAAAACCGATTGACTTTACATTAGAAATTACAGATAGTAGCGGACAAAAAGTGTCCTTTCCATTGAGTGCCTTCTCTGGCTTGCAGCGCGAAATTGACATTATGATTATGAAAATTGGCTTTCTCACAGATGATTCACAATCTGAAAAGATTTTTCAAACCTTCTACTTTCCAATGGAGGAAATGCGCAACCTGAATCCTCACTTCGATCCAACGTCTATAAACAGTATCCAATGGATTTTCAATAAAAGTGATAAAGGAGTTATCGTCATTGATAATCTCGGATTTATGAAGCGTTTTGAAGCACTCTTGCCGCAAGAAAATACTGGAATATAATTCAAAATCTACCTAGTACGTTTACCATGGGACAGAACAAATTAGCGGAATCAGTTTCAATATCATTCTTAAATTTCTTACATTGAAACAGATGCAACCCATACGATATTTGATAAATTAAAAACGGATACTAACCAAAGCGAGTGTTTCACTCAAGCAATCGTTGAGTTCACTCATTACTGATTTATTAACGTCTTTGTCATTGTTAAGTTTGAGGGAATCAAAACATATATTATTATGAGAAATCAACGTACTTCAATTCCGCAAAACATGTTAAAAACTGCTGCTTTTTTCAGTTTTATTTTTATGATCATGCTGGCCACCCCGTCGGTCCAAGCACAAAATAGTCAACGAACCATAACAGGTGTGGTGAATACTAATGATGGCCCTCTTGCCGGAGCTACGGTCGTCTTAAAAGGAACAGCAGTAGCAGCCTCCACCGATGATAAAGGAGCTTTTACTTTTCCGAGGCAACTAAAAGAAAATGACATCTTGGTCGTTAGTTTTTTAGGATATAAAAATCAAGAGATCACAATTAAGGGCGATACTTCGTTTATTGAACCTTTTCTAGAAGACATAGCCGTTGTAATTGTGGCAGCTTTAAGAACAGAAGATCCATCTTCAAAACCAAATCAGAGGTAACCATTATTAAAATGAAAAGATTACTGTTCATTTTACTCTTCATCTTTATAGTGCCTTTGCACGCTCAACGAAGTGATTTTAACGAAATCAATTTCGAACAGGCCGATAGAATTGCAAATAGCTATAAAGGTGAAGACCTTTATAATTTACCGGTGCTAGCACATCATTTAACTGCAACGCTGCCGACAGATGTAGAACGCTTCCGTTCTATCTATTACTGGGTGACGCATAATATAAAGGGCGATTACGATATGATGTATAAAAATGACCGCGCACGTAAGAGGTTAAATTCTGATGCCAATGGATTACAGCAATGGAATACTGAATTTACGCGAGAAGTCTTTACTAAATTACTCGAAGACAAGACAACTCTTTGCACGGGATATGCGTATCTCATCAAAGAACTATCGAATTTAGCTGGTTTGGAATGTGAAATCATTAATGGTTATGGCCCTACCAACAAATTAAAATTTAATGAACTAAATGGTCCAAATCATTCTTGGAATGCCATCAAACTGAATGGTAAATGGTATTTATGCGATCCAACTTGGTCTGCGGGCTTTACAAATTTGTCTACATTTTTGTTCGAATATAGATTTGACGAAACACTCTTTTTAATGGAGCCTTCTGAGTTTTTTGAAGATCATAAACCTGTCGATGCACATTGGACGCTTCTCAACCAGGTAACAGATAGATCCAACTAAAGAATGTTACTTAAGGTGTTATTCATTAGCAAAAAATAATAAATTGAGAGGTAAGCATTCTATGTTATCCTAACTTTAAGTATCTTATACTTAAATAAATTACATGAAATACTTCGCATTACTATTGACTGTATTTTTTTGCACCTCCCTTATGGGTCAAGTCGAGGAACTCAAAAAAAAATAGTAGATGCATGGTTCAATTCAACCTTTAAAAGAGACTAGCTCATACTAGTGCTACAACATCTTAATTTATATATATGTATATGTAACCTAGCAAGGAAATGGTACGTCTTAATATTACAAAGACCTAAGAGCCATGACCATAATACAAACACTCCAACTATATGTACTCACCTTGATTTTTGGCGCAGCTCCTTGCGATGCTAACGTATCGAACTCACAGAGTACACCCGAAAACAGAATAGACCTATGTAAAAATGCTGAAGTTGAGCAAGATTTCTCTTTTGTTATGTTAAAAATAAAAATGGAGAAGTACACTTCAATAAACGCTCAGAACAACCACAACCAACTACAAAAAGACGATCTATTTAACAGTAAAGGTGCAAACCGAAAACTGAATGCCTTGATAAAAAAAAACGAATAAACTTGGCAATCTTCTATTCAAAAATCCACCCATGGTTAATTAAATTAAAGTCCCTACTTTTAAGGAGATAAAACTAAGTATAGGACATACCAACACCTATTTTATCCTATAGAAGACGACTTCATGCTTTTTAACTCCATTGATTTTGCTATTTTCCTGCCTATTGTATTCTTACTGTATTGGTTGGTTGCAAGAAATAATTTGAAGTCACAAAATTTATTAATCGTTGTGGCGAGCTATATCTTTTATGGCTGGTGGGATTGGCGATTTTTATCTCTTATTCTATTTAGTACCATTATCGATTTTATAATTGGCCTTCAACTACAAACTCAAGACCAGCCAAAAAAACGTAAGCTTTTGCTATGGACAAGTATATTGGTCAACCTTGGCTTTCTAGGTTTTTTTAAATATTACAACTTCTTTGTTTCGAATTTCGTGGATGCATTTACATTCTTCGGAACCAACATCAGTGCGAATTCCTTAGATATTATCTTACCAGTAGGAATTAGTTTTTATACGTTTCAGACCATGAGCTACACACTCGATGTGTACAAAAGAAAACTAGAACCAACTAACAATTTTATAGCGTTTGCAGCCTTTGTGAGCTTCTTCCCACAATTGGTTGCGGGTCCTATAGAACGCGCAAAAAACTTGCTTCCTCAATTTTACAAAAAAAGAAACTTCGATTATGAAAACGCCGCAGACGGAATGCGTCAGATTCTATGGGGACTCTTTAAAAAAATAGTCATTGCCGATAATTGCGCAGTATTTGCCAATCAAATTTTTAATAATTCATCGGACATGAATGGCAGCACATTGGTACTTGGTGCTATTTTTTTTACGTTTCAGATCTATGGAGATTTTTCTGGTTATTCAGACATCGCCATAGGAACCTCTCGATTGTTTGGTTTCAACCTTAAGCAAAACTTTGCCTTCCCATATTTCTCGAGAGATATAGCCGAGTTTTGGAGACGCTGGCATATATCGCTATCCACCTGGTTTCGAGATTACCTGTATATTCCCTTAGGAGGCAGTCGCGGTAGCTCTTGGATGAAAATTAGAAATACCTTCATTATCTTTTTGATAAGTGGTTTTTGGCATGGAGCCAATTGGACCTTTATCGCTTGGGGTGCCCTTAATGCCATTTACTTTTTACCACTTTTACTAAGCAACAATAATAGAAACCATTTAAATACAGTGGCTGAAGGAAGAATGGCACCACGATTAAAAGAAATTGGTTTCATGCTACTCACCTTTGGTTTAACGGTTTTCGCTTGGATTTTCTTTAGAGCCGAGAACATGACGCATGCGTTTACTTATATTTCAGAAATGTTGTCTTCTTCCCTTTTTGAAATACCCAATTTCGCAGGGATGAAAAATGCCTTAATCGCACTTATGTTAGTAACCCTAATGCTCCTTATTGAGTGGAAAGGTCGTGAGAACCAATATGGCCTAGAACGACTTGGTTTACATTGGAAACGCCCCTATAGATATCTCATGTATTACATGATCATATTCCTTCTATTTTGGTTTGGTGGAGAAGAACAACCTTTTATTTATTTTCAGTTTTAGGTATGAAGAAGTTCGTCAATAGATTTATTAGATTCATTGCGATACTGGTAATTGCATCCTACGCTTTTGTATGGTTTTACGAAAGACCTCAGCGTGATGCAGTTCGATCGGGAAGTAGTGTTAAACTTCAGAAATGGAATTCCATTAAAGATAATTCGAATGGCTATAACATACTTATTTTAGGTTCCAGCAGAGCATATAGCGCATATAACCCACTGGTGATAGATAGCTTGGTAAAAATGAAATCGTTCAATATGAGCACGGGTTCTCAACATATCATTGAAAGTTATTATATGCTCAAAGAAATAGTAAAGCATCAAAAACCCGACTATTTAGTTTACGAAATCTTCTTGCCCTCCTTTAGGACTAATCCAGATCTTTTTCACGTCTTCTCGAATGCTAAATTCATGTCGAACGAAATGGTTTTAAACGAATTTGCAAATGACAAAATATTAGACCTTATATTTCCAGTCTACAAATTCAAAGCGTACCTTAAAAATGACCTTGCAAGGTTTAATTTTTCAACAAAACAAGAGACACAATTACCTCAACAATGGATACGGGGATATCGAGTATCGAACAAAGTAAACGATTCAAATTCCATAGAGAAATTCACACCCATTGATTCATTCTCAAATTCCAACACGCTCTCTAAAAGCGATATCGAAGTACATTTAAACAAACTCGTTCAGCTCTGCTTGGAAAACGACATTCAACCTATTTTTATTCGTGCACCTTTCCCACCAAGTCGCCTAATAAAGTCCTTACCAGATGCCACGAATAAATACTTCTCGGCTTTCTTTGAAAAGCAGCAGCTCCCATTTCAAGATTTAAATTATAACTCTTCAAAAACATATTCCGATTACGATTTTGAAGATTATCATCATTTAAATGTCTCTGGAGCTACAAAAGCTTCCAATGATTTAGCTATTTTTATAAATAAACTTAGTCATAACCAATAAAAGATTCGAATGGAAAATCAACAATTCCCATTTTCAATTGACGGACTAGACCATGTCGCCATTAGAGTGAAGGATCTAGATTTTTCTGTAAGTTGGTATGAACGAGTACTCGGACTCAAGAAACTTCAGCTCTCGAAATGGGGCCCGTATCCCATATTTATGTTGGCGGGAAAATCTGGCATCGCCTTGTTTCCAGCCAATCTCGCAGATCCTCAAATGGATCAACATTCAAAAAACGTCAAAATAGATCATTTTGCTTTTAATGTAACCAATGAAAATTTTGAAAAAGCAAAAAACAGATATGTCGCATTAGATATGGAATTTACAATTCAAGACCATCATTACTTTCATTCATTGTATACCCAAGATCCAGACGGACATACGGTAGAACTAACCACATTAGTTTTAGACCAAGATTTGCTTTAAAGCAACTAAATAAGAATAAGCGTAATTTTAATGCTTTTAACAAGACCAATAACTCAATACACTCTAACCATAGCAAATTTTGAAGGTTGAAAAATTTTCTCCGGAAATCAATAAGGTATACTTTATAGAAAGACATACCCTAATTCATGTGTTGTCTGGAAAAGGAAGTATCGAGGTAGACTTTCACAGCTATTTCGATTGGCAAGAAAAAGGGATTTTCCTTGAAAAGGGACAATATATTAAATTCTTATCGGCAGATTTTGTAGTTCGTAGAATTGAATTCGATGCTTTAAAATTCAATAATAATGAGGTAAGAGTATTATTCAAACATCTTATTTCATTAGGTTATATTGATTTAATGGAATGTGATGAGTGCCGTGCCTTTTTATCGGAATCCGTCGCAACCGAAAACGCAACCAATATCATTGACATCTCCTCTAAACAATGGTACTGGCAAAACCCTTTCAAAGCAAATAAAGAAGAATATCAAATCATTTTTGACACCAAAGACATCATTGATAAAGAATTCTCCAATCAGCTCTCCAGTTCAGATTTAGTAAGCTTAATTAATCAAAGAGGATACAACGCCCAAGCTTTATTGCAGAATAAGGTTGGAATATCGGTAAAAAACCTATTTACGGCTAAAAGATTAAAAGAAAGTAAAAAAGAAATTGCATTTACTGAAAAGAGTATACAAGAAATAGCGTATGATCTCGGATTTAAAGACGACGCCTATTTCAATAGAACATTCAAAAATGCAACCGGACAAACTCCCAAACAGTTTCGAGAGGATTTCGATTTTGAAAACAGAGATCTCTTTACACAGGACTTGATGGAACTTCTTCAAAAATACCATTCCCAAGAACGTGCGCTCGAATTCTATGCCAATAAAATGAACGTTTCTATAAAAACATTGTCTAAAAAGGTGCGCTCAAAAATGAATACTTCTCTTGGGCAACTTATCCGTTTAGAAATTACAAACTCTGCTCGTTTAATGCTGATGGGTGGTGAGAGTATTAAAAACATATCCCTTCATTTAGGTTTTGAAGAACCCAACCACTTTTCAAGCTTCTTCAAGCATCATACTGGCATATCTCCAAGTGATTTTGCCTCCAAAAAGTACAATTCTTAGCGCCTTTTTTGTAGCCTTCTTCCCTTCGTTCTGTTTCATCTTTGCAGTGTATTAATTCAATAAAATCACAAAAGATGAATATTAAAGAACAAGTAACAAAAATGGACGCGATAGTCAATGAAGGTGCTATTGTGGACGCTGTAAAAGAATTCTTCTCAGATCATGCCAAAACTTCTGACTATGGTAACGGAGGAACCAATGGTAAAGCTGAAATGATTTCAAAAATGGAAGGTTTTGCCGGTGCAATTGGCAAAGTCAATGGCATCACTCACCACAATTCTATCGTAGAAGGAAATTTATCGGCATCAGAATTCACTTTCGATTTCGACATGAAAGATGGAAGTAAAATCTACTGGCATGAAATTATCCGTAGAAAATGGAATGATGAAGGGAAAGTAATTCACGAAGAATATTTTAACGCAAAATAATTAAAACAAAAAACACAAATCAAAATGAAAAAAGTAAAAACATTCGTAGTCATGCTCCTATGTATTATAGGTACTACAACAGCTCAAGACAATAAAGCAAACAACATAGACAATAGTAATATTGCACTTCAAGGATATAGCCCAGTATCTTATTTAGATTTGGGAATTGCCCAAAAAGGTCTAAAAGAATATAAGTCTGAACACAACAAAGTAATCTATTATTTCACATCGAAGGAACAGAAAGCGACGTTCGATAAGAACCCAAATCGCTACGAACCACAATATGGAGGATTCTGTGCTTTTGGAACTTATGCCGGCGCAAAGTTTAGACCAGATCCTAACAAGTTTATTGTAAAAGACGGTAAATACTTTTTGTATCTCTACAATTTAGAGCTAGACGCTCAGCAATTGTGGTTGGCAGAAAAAAATCACAGCAAATTGGTGTCCGTGGCAAACAAAAATTGGGAAAAACTGCGTAAGACCCATAATTAATTGTTGTTTCTCAAAAAGTAGGTAAAAGCATCGTAATTAGTACGTATGCTTTTACTGCTTATATCAAAAACACCATTCTTTATTTCTTAATTAAAAAATAATATCATGCGTTTTATAACAAAAAGAATACATGCATTTCTAGACTATCCCGTAGCCATTTTACTTATAGTGCTGCCGTTTCTATTGAATTTGGGGGCTTCGAGTCCATTGGCTATGCAGCTCTCTGTCATTACTGGAGTTGCTGCGCTATTACTCACGATTTTCACCGATCATCATTTGGGGTTAATACCCGTGTTATCCTATCAATTCCATTTAATTGTAGATCTTATTGTTGGAGTTGTGTTTGTAGCTGCTCCTTTCCTACTCGGATTCGAAGGCTTGGATAGTTACTATTACTGGACGATTGGAGCAACTGTATTAATTGTGGTTAGTTTACATAAACCTGAGACGGTTGCAATTTAATAGTATATGTGAAGCAAACTGTTTTTTGGTAACGAACCCAATATGTAAGCGTGAACTGTAGAGTTCGCGCTTTTTTTTTGATAGAATACCACGCATCTATAACGTTATAGATTCTATAAAAGGCATCTCTTTGTATTTAACTTAAAATTTTGAAAGACGCGTAGTATCTTTGTGCTATGAATAAAAAAGTCCTTCTTCTCATCTTAGATGGATGGGGAATTACGCAAGATCCAAAGGTATCTGCAGTTGCACAAGCGCAAACACCTTTTATAGATTCCTTACAACAAAACTACCCGGTTGGTCAGTTGCTAACGCATGGTATGAATGTAGGATTGCCAGAAGGTCAAATGGGTAATAGCGAGGTTGGACATATCAACTTAGGCGCGGGACGAATCGTATACCAAGATTTGGCCAAAATCAATCTAGCAGTTAAAAACAATACCCTTCAAGATGAAAAAGTCCTTCAAGATGCATTCAGTTATGCAAAGAAGAATAACAAAAAAGTTCATTTTTTAGGCCTTGTATCAAATGGTGGTGTTCATTCTCATATCGATCATTTAAAAGGACTAATTGATGCCTCACAAAATGCCCAACTGGACCAAGTATACGTTCATGCGTTCACCGACGGTCGTGATGTAGACCCTAAATCGGGAAAAGACTTTATCACCGAACTAGAATCACATCTGGAGAACACATCAGCAAAATTAGCTTCTGTAATTGGACGTTACTACGCGATGGACAGAGATAAACGTTGGGAACGTGTTAAAAAGGCATATGACTTATTAGTAAATGGAATTGGGACGGCTTCTGAAAATATTGTTGAAAGCCTTCAACTGAGTTACGAAAGTGGGATCACCGATGAATTTATCGAACCAATTGTTGGTGTCAAAAATGGACATCCTATTGCCACCGTCGAAGAAGATGATGTGGTAATCTTTTTCAATTTTAGAACCGATCGAGGTCGTGAGCTTACTGAAGTATTGTCTCAAAAAGATTTCCTGGAGTTCGAAATGAAAAAACTTCCGCTCTATTATGTCACGCTTACCAATTACAACGACACTTACAAAAATATAGCAGTCGTCTACGATAAAGAAAATGTACATGATACCTTAGGCGAAACCATTGCGAAGGCTGGTAAAACTCAAATTCGCATTGCAGAAACGGAAAAGTACCCACATGTTACCTTCTTTTTTAATGGAGGGCGAGAAGTTCCGTTTGAAGGTGAAAAGCGTATCCTTTGTCCTAGTCCAAAAGTCGCAACATATGACCTCAAACCTGAGATGAGTGCTTATGAAATTCGGGATGAAATTGTGCCTGAGATCAACGCAAAAAGCGCCGATTTTATTTGCTTAAATTTCGCCAATCCAGATATGGTAGGCCATACTGGAGATTTTCAAGCGGCCGTAAAAGCCTGCGAAACAGTAGATGATTGCTGTCAATCAATCGTAGACGTAGCCTTGAAAAATGGATATACCACATTAATCATCGCCGATCATGGAAACAGTGAGACTATGATAAATCCAGACGGATCACCAAATACCGCACACACCACAAATCCGGTACCGTTTATCTTGGTAGATAAAGAACTTAAAACAATAAATGATGGTGTTTTAGGAGATATCGCTCCTACGATTTTAGAACTAATGGGCATTAAACAACCCGAAGCAATGACACGACATTCACTTCTATAAATTTGTAATAATGATAAAAAAAATAATATACATAATAGGTGTCGGGATAATGACTATCGCTTGCAAAAATAACACCAATGAAGGGCAAGAGGTAAGCGCTGAAGAAACCTTAGAAACGAATACCGAGGAAATTAAAAAGACCATTACAGGAAGTTTTAGCGATTTTAATAGATTGATAGAAGACGAAGAAGACGGCGGAATGATGCTCTTAGGAAAAATAGATCGAGAAGGTCTTGAAGCAGATGATTTTACATCATGGTACCAAGAAAACTACAAAGGTCATTCCTTGGACACAATAACTACTCAGCAACTCAAACCATATATAGAAGGTATAACGATTAAAGTTTTTATGGGGACTTGGTGTGAAGACAGTCAGCGCGAAATTCCTGCACTTTTCAAAGTTTTAGATACCGTCAAGTTTGATAAAAGTAATTTAGATCTCGTTGCAGTAACTCATGATAAAGTGACTCCACAAGGATATGAAGAAGGGTATAACATTGAATATGTGCCTACCATTATTTTTATGAAAGACAGAAAAGAACTCAACCGCATTGTAGAGTATACGCAAGTAACCTTAGAAAAAGATATGTTGGCAATTTTAACAGGCGCAGACTATACTCCTGGTTACGCCGACTAGGATTTTCTTTGTAATTTTGCAACTTACCCCATAGTTATGATTTCAGAAACCAAAACCATTGCTGTAGATTTTGATGGAACCATCGTAGAAGATGCGTATCCGCAGGTTGGTAAACCGCAACTTTTTGCTTTCGACACCTTAAAGAAACTACAAGAAAGAGGACATCGACTTATCTTATGGACCTATAGAAACGGACGAGCTTTAGATGAGGCCGTGGCATTTTGCAAGGAAAATGGAATTGTATTTTATGCGGTAAATAAAAGCTTCCCCGAAGAAACTTTCGATCCTTCGTATAGTAGAAAAATAAATGCCGATTTATTTATAGATGATCGAAACTTTGGCGGAATGGTTTCTTGGGGAAAAATTTACCAAGACCTTATTGGTGAAGACAAGCCTCTACCCCCCAAAAAGAAAAAAGGCTGGTTTTCATTCTAAACAACTTGTATGATAATTACCAAAACACGAGAAGAGATTGAATTGATGCGCGAAAGTGCATTGGTAGTTTCCAAAACCTTAGGCATGCTTGCCAACGAGGTGAAACCAGGAGTAACTACACTTCAACTCGATAAAATTGCTGAAGAGTTCATTCGAGATCAAGGCGCTATTCCAGGGTTTCTAGGTCTTTATGGTTGCCCTTCCACTTTGTTGACAAGTGTAAATGAAGCCGTGGTTCATGGTTTGCCAACAGATAAACCTCTGGAAGAAGGTGACATAGTAGCCATAGACTGTGGGGCAATTAAAAACGAATTTTACGGAGATCATGCCTACACTTTTGAGATTGGTGAGGTTGCTGCAGAAACGAAAAAATTACTTCAGATTACGAAAGAATCACTCTATGTAGGTATTCGTCAACTTACACCTAATAATAGAGTTGGTGACGTAGGATATGCCATTCAGCAATACTGTGAGGCCCATGGTTACGGTGTGGTACGTGAATTAGTTGGTCACGGTTTAGGTAAAAAACTACATGAAGACCCAGAAATGCCTAATTACGGAAGACGAGGTCGAGGTAAAAAATTAGTCGAAGGAATGACCGTTGCCATCGAACCCATGATCAATATGGGCACGCATCATGTCACTCAGCTCAAAGATGGCTGGACGATCGTAACTCGAGACGGCAAACCTAGCGCACATTTTGAGCATAATATCGCGATACTCGATGGAAAACCCGAATTGCTTTCTACCTTCGGATATGTGTATGAAGCCTTGGGGATTGAAAGCGATGAAGAAGATGAATTCCGTCAAGCCAAATTGGTTTTATAACCAGTCAATATGCGTTCCCTCTTTAAATTTTTTCTGAATCTATTTCCACGCCCTTGGCTTATTAAACTCAGTTATTGGGTTAGACCAATGATTGCGTTCTTCCTAAGAGGAAATCGGTTTGTTGATCCTATTGATGAAAAATCATATCGAAAATTTTTACCCTATGGATACGAACGAGTAAGAGAAAATGTGCTCGCACCTGGGACACTATCTCTTGAGCGTCACCGTTTATTTTGGTTGTATCTTAAAAATGAAACTAATTTTTTTAAGCAAGAAGGGCTGCGTGTTTTACATTTTGCACCCGAACAAGCATTCTTAAAGCGGTTTAGAAAATGTAAGAATATAGAATATACTACCACCGATTTAGAATCTCCTATAGCCGATGTAAAGGCCGATATCTGCAACCTTCCATTTGAAGACAATAGCTATGATTTCATCATTTGTAATCATGTACTCGAACACATTCCAGACGACACCAAGGCCATGCAAGAATTATTTCGAGTATTAGCGCCAGGGGGAACTGCGATAGTTCAAGTACCTTATGATCGCAAACGAAGTACAACCTTCGAAGATGATACCATCACCGACCCGAAAGAACGAGCCCGTATATTTGGACAATACGACCACGTGCGAGTGTATGGAATGGATTATTTTGACAAATTAGCTAATGTTGGTTTTAAAGTTGAAGCATTAGATTACACTACCACTCTTTCTGAAGTCGATATAGAAAAGTATCGTCTACCAAAAGGCGAGCTCGTTCCAGTTTGTAAAACATAAATTTTAGGCATTGCACACCGTAATGAGAAGCCTTTAATTCTTCAACCTATCTTCAAAACCTTTCGTAGTATATACCAAGTTATTTCCTAAACTATCATTGAACGTAAGATAAGCGTCTATCCCTGATAAGTTATTCAAAAGTGCTTTCGATTTTGACAAACCCAATGCCATAAAAGTTGTGGCGTAAGCATCGGCCGCTGCACACGTATTTGCTATCACCGTCGCACTTGTAACATCACTTTCTTCAGCCAAACCACTTAAGGGATTAATTGTATGTACGTACTTTTTTCCTGTAGCCGAATCTATTCGAAACTTTCTATAATTTCCCGAAGCAGCCATTGCTTCATTATTTAATCGTACCACCGCTTCGTAACTACGATTACCAATGGCCGAATCGATTGCCTCTATACCAGAGGTCCAAGCCTGATCCTTTTGTAGATTCTCACCTTTTGCTAATATCTCTCCACCTAATTCTATCACATAATGACGTACACCTTTGGATTCTAGAAACTCTCCTATCTTATCTATTCCATAACCTTTTGCAACCGCATTAAAATCGAAATAAATCTGCGGAAGTTCTTTACTGATGTGATTATCAGAAGCAAGTGTGACTTTCTGAAAGCCAACAAAATTGAGTAATGAATCTAACGTCAAACTATCAATTTTCTTCAAGGGTTTCACATCACCAAAGCCATAGGCATTTCTTAACACACCAATAGTTGGATCGAAATATCCATTCGATTGCTTATGAATCTCTTCCGAAAGTCTAAAAACTTCTCTAAATATTTCATCCACAACCACGGTACTATCACCTTTATTAATTTTTGAAATATCGCTATTTGGCATATACGTACTCACCGACTTGTTGACGGAATAAATAACCGAATCGATACCTTTTTCGGCATCAAAAAAATCGTCAGTAAAATATTGAATGGTATATGTAGTACCGAAAGCATTTCCCTGAAGAACTTGAAGTTCCTCCACTTTTGACTCGCAAGAAATTATGAATGTCGCAATTGTAATTAGTAAGATTGTTCTCATTGTATTTCTTGAATTCCGTTATAGACCATTGTATAGTCTTCGTCTTTTATTACTGGTTTTGCGTAATCACTACCATGCCCTAGACCCACTCCAGCATAATAGGTTTTAGCATCAAACTTATCGGCATGTGCCTTTATAGTTTGCATAAAAATTGGGTCGTAGGTATTCGCATCTTGAGGATAAGATATGGCTCGAACAATCACAAAATGTAAATCCTTGTTTTTCAAGGCTACGAATTGCGGATCTTTTTTCAGTTTAGAATTTACTCCTAAAAATTCATATCCTTGGTCTTCAAGATCTTTACCAACGATGTTCATGGCTAAGTTGTGAAGTTCTTGTAAAGTTAGTTCAGGTTTCATTGATCTTTAAAGCGCACAAATTGAACATTTGTAAACGAATAGGTGGGAATATCTAGTCGAGTTCCTAATTCTATTTCATACCACGGACTTATAGCTGGATCGTTAGGGTTTTTAATCATATGAACACTTTGCGCCGGAGTATTTCCCTGCGCAAAAATAAGCAAATTTTCACCTGCTGCGTTGGTTGATTTATCAACTACCATCATAACATGACCAGGAGATCCTGGATGGATTAGCATATCCCCAACTTCTACGTCTTCTATTGTAGATACTTTGGGCAATTCATGAAATAAAGAAAGGGTACCTGAGTACGTATATATTAGCTTTAAATAGCGGTAAAAATTCTCTTTAGAATGATCTTTTGTTGCCGTTTTCTGAAAAGTTACATCACTACCATTAATCTTGGGGCGAAAGCCTTGGGCATACTTATCCCATGAACAATAATCACCAGAAGTAAAATTAAAGCCTATGTCCTCTTTTTTGTTTCGATCCCACAAGTACTCCGCCCTTAATCTTATTAAGGCATCTGCGCATTGCTGTAAACCATCTGAAGGTACTGGCAATGTAAATACTCCAATATGACCTGCTTGATACACATAAGGATTCCCATCGTAATTAATCACTTCTGTGCCATAAGGATGAAGTGGGTACTTTTGAATATAGGCAGAAAATGAATGTGTTGGATATTCTTTACGAGTATAACCGTCTAAGGTTATGGTTCGTTCTAATACAGTTGCTCCTTGTTTGTTAATATAACTGGGTGTATGCACATAGGTCATTGCCGTTTTCTGAAGAACCTTGCCTTTGCGCGTGCTTAGAAACCAACCTGCTCCAACAATTACGACTCCAATAAGTATCCATTTTTTCATAGTTCTAAATTTCTACTCTATTGACAACTGTAATTTGTACATTTTATTTTAAACAAAATGCCCAACCGGAAAGGTTGGGCATTTCTATAGTATTTAACTAATTTGTTTATCTCTTAGCGATACGTTTTGTAATCGTACCTGCTTCTGTGGTCACTTGTACGAAGTACATCGCACTCTCTAAGTTAGATAGATCCATAGTAAGTTGTGTTCTTGTGTCTACAACCTCACTTGCTACCAATCGTCCACGTACATCATAAATAGCTACCGCACTAATAGCAGCATTAGGTG
>Ga0316208_1000453_pt1 | contig 50393 bp, 46 predicted proteins | sample 3monopyrite_MG_FD_204944 | JGI IMG/M metagenome (GOLD analysis project Ga0316208, IMG submission 204944) | Microbial mat bacterial communities from mineral coupon in-situ incubated in ocean water Damariscotta River, Maine, United States -... | ecosystem: Environmental > Aquatic > Marine >... | reverse complement strand
CTCACCACGTGGGAGCCATTCGTATCGGTTGGGCGGCCACTGCTCCAAGCCCTGGTGGTGCATGGCTTCAGCCAACGCGACTGGTCCGCCGAGGCAGAGGCCGTTCCCATCGAGCTCCACCTGGAGAAGCGCCGACTCGCGCTCACAATTCCTCCAGGTGAGCCCAGTCCGGCAATACGCCGGGGCCTCGCCCGCGGAGGACTCCACGGAGACCTCCACGCCCATCGCGCCGATCGACGTCTCCACATCCGCGAGACTCGCCGGGGCGTCACGGTCGACCTGCCGCCGTTCGTCGAGCGACGCCTCTGGCTCCCCCAGCACCAAAGACAGGACCTCCTCCTCCAACACCTCACCGAACACGGGCCCAGCAGCACGACCGACCTGGTGAACACTCTGGGATGGACGCGCTCCACCACGCGCTCGATCATCGACTCCCTCCTCGAGGACGGTCGCGTCCGAGGCACCAAAGCCAAGCGCCAAGCCCCGGGCCAGAAATACGAGCTGACCTCGAACCGGTGATCGGTCCCACTTCCCCGTACTGACCGCCACTTTCCGCGCCGCCGCGGAAACCGATTTCCTTCGACGATGCCGGCCTCGCTGCGCACATTGGTCTTGTGCCCACACCTCCTGCCAACCCGCGCCTCCGATGAGCCGCCCGACCCGCTGGGACGTGCTTCCCACCGCCGTGCTCACGCCGGATGAGGTGGCAGAACTGCTCGGAGGCTGCGCCAAACGCACCCGGCACTTCCTGAAGGACGCAGGCCTCATCCACGACGGCCTCGGTACAGAGTTCGTCGTCTGGGAAGCCGTCACCCGCGCCCTCGGCGCCGACCAGCCCGTCGTCGGCTGGGCCGCCGCCGCCCGCACCCTGGGGATCAGCCGCTGGACCCTCAACCGTCAACGGCGCGACCTCGGCGACGACTGTAGAGCCTGGTGGCCTTCCACCACGGCGTGTCGTGAGTGGTACGCCCACCTCCAGCGCACCCCCTCGGCCCCAGCCGAGAAGAAGCGACCAGCCAGCGAAGAGCCCGTCCGGTTCAGCGATCTCTACTGAGCCGGTCCCAAGTGTCTCCCCACTCCACATCCGGCAACAGCTCGACCGCCTCACGCAGCTCAGCGATAGCGACAGCCGCGTAGTGCCGACGCCGTGTGGTCCGGGGCGCATGCCCGACCAGCCCATCGATTGCCGACTCCCGAACCCGCTGCCCATCCAAGCACGCTTGCAGCGCAGCCCGAAACGCATGGTCTGGCCGCGCCTGCTTCCGGTTCCGTGGCTTCCACACCGCCTGGGGAACGCCATCCTCGGCAGTCGCGCGCTCCCACCCCCGCCGCACGGTCGCCGAAGGACTGCTGCCCACCTTGGGACCGGCCTCGCGATCCCGCCGTCGAGGCACAATCCACGTCTCATCAGACTCCCACAAGCCTGCCAGTCGGTCGAGGTCCTCGACCAAACCTGTAGCAACCGGCACGACCCGCGACCGCGCCTTCTCCCGCCGGGACTTCCCCGCCTCTGCGGGAAGCGTCAGGGTCAGGGCCTCCCGGTCCATGTGCTCCCAGGCCAGCGCTTGCACCTGAGACACCCTCAGCCCGGTCCAACGCATCACCACAGCGGCAGCGAGCGCCACCCGAGACCTTCGGTTCCGAGCCAGCTGCCGCAACACCGCATCACAGTGCCCCATCGTCGGCGCCTCCCCGGCTTCGTAGAGCGGCGGGGGAACCGGAACCTCTGCGGGTGGACGTGGTACGCCCTCGAACCGCTGTGCGCCGAGCGACCACGCATCGAGGGCCCGCTGCAGTGTGGCGTAGATCTCGCCTTCCGAAGCCGGAGTGGCACCCCTCACCCGTTCCTGCACTTCGTTGTTCCGCAGCCGTCGAGAACTCTTCGTCATGCGACCTTCGCTAGGCTGACGCAGCTCACGCGCCACGTCGTCCAGGAGCGCATCACTCAACACGTCGGCAGGGATGGCCCTGGACTCCGGGATCCGCTTCAGGAAGCGAACCACATCTGCGAACTTCTGAAGGCTGCGCGCGTACCGCTTCAAGGTCGCCGGAGCGGCGGCCCGCGCCTCCTTCCGCTTCAGCCATGCCACCCCAATCGCGTCGAAGCTGGTGCTCACCACGATTGTGGTCACCTCCTCGGCGAAGACCTCCCCGACCTCGATGGTCCGCAGGATGCGCGCACGCAGCTCCACGCCAGCCTGCTCCGTGCTGCAAGTGCGCTGACGCGAAGCCCACCGCTTCTCCCCACCCTCCTCCACCAGCTCCCGCCACCGCACGACCCACACGGTCTTGCCCTTCCGAACCCGCTGGCTCACCGACACCCCGATCCCATTGGCCATGGCCACCTCCCAGGTTCAGTGTGTTCCCTATGTGTTTCAACGTCAAAACGAGAAGCGCCGCGCCCCTCCGAAGAAGAACGCGGCGCCACATCCAGCCCATGATCACGGGCCAGTCTCACGGGACCTCAGTCGGCGGTCTTGAAGAACGTCGGGATGTCGTAGTCCTCGTAGATCGGGTCGATGCCGCTGTGGAGCTCCCGGCCGCGAGTGCGACGGGGGCCACCGGTGTGGCGGACCACGCGCTCGTTGACCCGACGCTCGACCGACTGCGGCTGCAACATCCGGGTGGACTCTTCGAAGCCCGTCGCGATGACCGTGACCCGGGCCTCGTCACCGAGGCTCTCGTCTGCGACCCAGCCCCAGATGACCTCTGCATCCTCGTGGGCCTCTTCCTGGATCAGCGAGCTCGCCTCGTGCATCTCGTACATCGTCAGCGTGTGGTTGCCGGTGATGTTGATCAGCACGCTGGTCGCGCCGACGATGCTCACATCATCCAGCAGCGGGCTGCTGATGGCACGCTGGGCGGCCTCGACCGTCTTGTGCTCGCCACTCGCGGTTCCGACCCCCATCAACGCGACGCCCTTGGCGCCCATGATGGTGCGGACATCCGCAAAGTCCACGTTGACCACGCCGTTGAAGTTGATGAGATCGCTCACCCCCTGAACCGCAGAGAGCAGCACCTCGTCGGCCATATTGAAGGCATCCTTCATGGAGGTCTTCTCGCTGGCCATCGCCACCAGGCGCTGGTTCGGGATGGTGATCAGCGTGTCGACCGCGGCCTTGAGGGCTTCGATCCCCTCCTCAGCCTGACGCCGACGGCGCTTGCCCTCGAAGAAGAATGGGCGGGTGCACACGGCGACGGTGAGCGCACCGCACTCCCGGGCGACCTGGGCGATGACCGGAGCGGCGCCTGTGCCGGTGCCGCCACCCATTCCAGCGGTGACGAAGACCATATCGGCCCCGACCACCAGCTCTGCGATCCGGTCGCGGTCTTCGAGCGCGGCCTCACGACCGACCTCGGGGTTGGCTCCTGCGCCCAGGCCCTTGGTGAGTTGGGTACCGAGCTGGAAGCGGCGCGAGGCGAGGGACCGACGCAGGTCCTGGGCGTCGGTGTTCATCGCGATGAATTCGACCCCGGTCAGGCCCGCCGAGATCATTGTGTTCACGGCGTTTCCGCCGCCGCCTCCGACGCCGATGACCTTGATTCTGGCGCCGCTGGCGATCTCCTCTTCTTCGACGATCTCGATCATGGGGTTCCTCCGGGAGGGAAAGATGGGGTGGGTACTTTGGGGGGGGACGATCAGCCCTCGGCTGCCGGGGCGAGCGGGCGCACGATGGCCACGCTCTCCGGTCCGAGGTCGATATGAAGGGGGCGGTCGAGATCGACTCGGCCATCGGAGAGCAAGGACGCCAGACGGTCGAGTTGCTCCTCTCGATGGGTCAGGCCGAACAAGATTCGCGACCGGCCAGCGGTGACCGTGAAGCCACGGCTCGGAAAGAAGGCGACCTCGTCGATGCGGTCGCGATCGATGATTCCGCGGGCGTCGAGGGAGCCGATCAGCTCGAGTGCATCCCGAACCACCAACCGCGGAAGGCTCGGGTGCTGCGCCTCGAGGGCCGGGGTGATGCCGGTCAAGCTGGGGTAGTCCAGATCGTCGGTGTCGGCGGGAAGAAAGACCGACCCGTCCGCGGCGACGTAGTACAGCTCGCCGTAGTGGAGCAGCGCGACCGGATGGTGCTCTTCGACCTCCACGACCACGGTGTCCGGGAAGCGGACCGAAACCGTAGCCCTCGACACCCAGGGGTGGCGCTCGACTGCGCGGGCGATGCGATCGGGGTCGACCTCCCAGATACGGACCCCGTTCCGAATCTCGGAGAGATGTCGAAGCTGGGCCGCGGTCGCCGCATCATTCCCGCCGAACTGTACATGCTCTACGAGCATCAGATCGGGTCGGAGGGCCAGCCCAGCACCCACCACAGCGACTCCGATGGAGCCGGTGAACAGTGCGCGCGCAACAGTGGCGAGCCCGATTCGGGGAAGGAAGGACATGGTCGGGGAAGTTCGGGGGGGATGGAGGGAGGGGTTCGGCTTGGGGACCGGGTGTGGAACCCGGGGTACGGAACGCGGGGAGCGCTCCGAGGAGGTGTTTTGTTTTTACCGGGTCGACGTGGGTTGTTCAAGGGGAATGCATGAGATTTCCCCAGCTTTGCCATCTTGTCCACACGCCAGCGATCGACAATGGGATCCAAACGCCGACTTTCGTGCTGCACAGGACTCGGGAGCTTCTGTAGGAGATGGCGATGATTCTTGGACCATTGGCTCCGAGAGTGGAGCGAAGACCTGACGATGATCGGCGATGTCCGTCGATCAGTCCTGGACCGAGATCATGTGGTGCGCCGACAGCAGGATGCGCTCGACCAGCTCCTCGAAGCCGATCCCGCTCGCCCCCGCTGCCATGGGGGATAGCGAAGTAGCGGTCATGCCCGGGATGGTGTTGATCTCGAGGAATACCGGAGCCGATCCGTCCGGGGGGACGATGAAATCCGCTCGGCAGAGCCCCGCACAGTCCAGGGCCTTGTACGCCGCTATCGCCGCCCGGCTCGCGCTCTCAGCGGCGGCGGCGGTGATATCTCCGGGGACCTCGTACTCCGTCAGCCCCTCGGTGTACTTGGCCTCGAAGTCGAAGAATCCCGACTGCGGCACGATTCGGACGACCGGCAAGGCCTCGCCACCGAGCACGGCCACGGTGATCTCCTCGCCCTCGATATACTCCTCGACCAGCACATAGGGATCGAGCTCGAGCGCCTCCTGCAACGCTGTGGCGTACTCATCCTCGGTTCGAGCCAAGGCGATGCCGATGGTGGAGCCCCCGACCGCGGGCTTGACCACACAGGGAAGGAAGGGAGCCGTGCCCATCGTCGTGACCACGGCATCGCCCGCCATCCGGACCTCGGAGAAGGGCTGGACGGCGCGCTTGGTCGCGATCTTGTCCATCGCGACCGCGCTCGCGCGCACCCCGCAGCCCGTGTACGGGATTCCCATCACCTCGAGCAGGCCCTGGACACAGCCATCTTCGCCGAATCGGCCATGCAGCGCGATCCATGCGGCCTGCACGCCAGACTCGACGAGCCGTGCCGGTAGGTCGCGGCCGACATCGATATCCACCACATCCCATCCCCGAGCCCGCAGCGCAGCAGATACGGCCTTGCCCGACTTCATAGAGATGTCCCGCTCGGTGGACAAGCCGCCCATCAGCACGCCGACCCTCGCGTTCTTCTCGACCATCACTCGCTCCTATTTCCGATCCATTTGATTCGAGACTCGAGCTTCACACCGCGGACCTTCCGCACCCGCTCGATCGCCGACTTGTGCAGCATTTGCAGATCCCGTGCCGTGCCCCCACCGAGGTTGACCATCAGCTCCGGGGCCTCCACGGGGATGGCGACCTGGCGCAGGCGCACCCGCTCCAGCGAGGCCCTCCGCAGCACCGAGCGCAGCGCTCTCGGCCCGCCCACCCAGCTTCCCGGCGGCACCCTGGGCTTGCGAAGCTCTCGGACCAGCCGGGTATTCGCCTCGGACTGCCCGACCGGCTCCAGCTGAACGACCGCGCTGAGCACCACTCCCTTGTAGCGAGGCCCGAGGACCGCACCGTCCACCTTGGACACCCGCTTGCCCCGCGCGACCACCGCACCCTGCACCACCCAGTCGTCGAGGAGAACGCTCGCCCCAAAGCTCCCAGGCACGCTGTACAGCTCCCGATCCGCCGCCAGACCGTGCCGCGCCGCCAGAGCGAGGGCCGCTGGGACCGGCATGGCCGCCCCGATTCTGAGTAGATCCGGCGCGATGAATTCGCACGAGGCGAAGGCCGTTCCCAGCCTGAGTACCACTCCATCCATGCCCCCTTCTCTCACCACACAGCGCGAACCCGAGCCGAGCGGGGTGACCTTCCAGCCCGCAGCCTTGCAGTCCGTGAGTACGGTGGTGACGGCACTCTCGTCATGGGCCACCACAAAAGCCTCGCACGGGCCGCCTGTTCGCCAGGCCGTGTGGCGGGAGAGAGGCTCGTCGAGGCGCACCGAGGCGTTCACGCCAGGCGGCTCGCGAGATCCGTGCACACCCGATTCACATTGCCCGCGCCCAGGGTGATCACCAGATCCTGGTCTCGGCAGTTCTCCCCGAGCCAATCCACCGCCTCTTCCAGGCTGTCGACAGCGAGGGTCCCGCGGTGCCCCCGCTCGCGCATCTCATGGGCCAGGGCCTCGTGGTCGAGCCCCTCGATGGGCGGCTCTCCGGCCGCGTAGATCGGGCACACGAGCACCACATCGGCGCAGGTGAAGGCGCTGCAGAAGTCCCCGCGGTGGTTCTGGACCCGGGAGTAGCGGTGGGGCTGGAAGACGGCGACGATCCGGCGCTCTGGGAAGGACTCGTCCGCCCCTTCCAGGGTGGCCTCGATCTCGACCGGATGGTGGCCGTAGTCGTCGACGATCAGCACCCCTCCCACATCACCGCGGACGGTGAACCGGCGCTGGACCCCGGTGAAGCCCTCGAGGGCCCGAGCGGCAGTGGTGAACGGGATGTCCAGCTCCATGGCGGTGGCGATGGCCGCGGTGGCATTGGCGACATTGTGACGCCCCGGCATGCCCAGGGTGACCGTACCCATGGGCCGATCTGCGTGGTAGACGATGAAGCGCGTCTCCATTCCATCCGTCTCGATCTTGGCGGCCCGGTAGTCGGCCTGGCGCCCAAATCCATAGGTCACGACCGGGCGACGCACGTTGGGGATGAGCTGCTGCACCCGCGGGTGGTCCAGGCAGAGCACCGAGAACCCGTAGAAGGGCACCCGGTTGGCGAACTCGGCGAATGCCTCTTCCAGGGCCTCGACGCTTCCGTGATGATCGAGGTGCTCGGGGTCGATGTTGGTGATGATCGAGATGATCGGCGCGAGCATCAAGAAGGTGCCGTCCGACTCATCGGCCTCGGCGACCAACAGATCCCCCGAACCCAGGCGCGCGTTGGTGCCCCCCAAGCTGTCGAGCCGACCGCCGATCACGACCGTGGGATCGAGCCCTGCGGCCGCGAGGCAGGTCGCGAGCATCGAGGTCGTGGTGGTCTTGCCATGGGTCCCGGCCACGGCGATGCCGTTCTTCAGGCGCATCAACTCTGCGAGCATCTCCGCCCGGCGAATCACCGGTATCCCGCGATCGTGAGCCTCGGCGACCTCGGGGTTGGACTCGTCCACTGCGGTGGAGCGCACGACCACATCCGCATCACCGATATTCTCGGGTACATGCCCGATATACACCGTCGCGCCGCGCTCGCGAAGCCGCTGTACCGACTCCCCTTCCCGCAGATCGGAGCCCTGCACCTGAAAACCATCGGTGAGCAGGACCTCAGCGATACCACTCATCCCGATTCCGCCGATGCCGACGAAGTGGATGCAGCGAATCTTGCCTCGGAACATCATGGGGCACCTCTGTGGCGCTGCTAACCCGGCGCTCCGTCTACGCCCCTGCGAGCTGCATCCGCCGGGCTGGCGCTGGGGCCTCCTCGGGCTCCGATTCCATCGAGACGCGCAGCAAGATCCCCACGATCAGGGTGTGAGCGAGCACCGCAGAAGCGCCATAGGAAAGGAACGGCAGCACCAGGCCCTTGTTGGGCATCACCCCGCCCACCACCCCGAGGTTGATGATCGCCTGTGCGCCGATCAGCGCCGCCAGCCCGGTCGCCGTGAGCATCCCGAACAGATCGCTCGCCCTCGACGCGATGACCAGCGCACGCCACACGATCCCGAGCAGCAGCAGCACCATGATCGACCAGCCGACCGCTCCGAGCTCTTCGCCGATGACCGCCGAGATGAAGTCGGTGTGAGCCTCGGGCAGGAACCCTCGCTGGGCGACCCCAGACGCGAGCCCCTGGCCAAAGAGCCCGCCCGTGGCAAGCGCGATCCAGCCCTGCACCACCTGGTACCCCGCACCGCTCTGGTCCGCGAAGGGGTCGGTGAAGCTCACCAGTCGCTGCATCCGGTAGGGCTCGGCGAGCACGAGCAGCGCCAGAGCAGAACCCACGAGCCCGACGAATGCCGCAACCCAGCGCCAGGCCAGTCCCGCCACGAAGAGCATCACCCCGGCCAGTCCAAACAGGATCACCGTGGTCCCGAAGTCCTTCTGGGGCAGCACGCCGATCACGGGGACCACGAGCAAGACCAGCGAGGTGAGCAGGACCGCGGAGTCCTTGAGCTTGCCCTCATTCAGCGACAGGTAGTGCGCGAATGCCAGCACGAGCGCGATCTTCATGAACTCCGAGGGCTGCACATTGACCGGTCCGAGCCGGAACCAGCGGGTGGCTCCGTTGGCGCTGTGAGCGAGCGGGGTGAGCACCATGCCCAGCCCCACCAGAGAGGCGCCGAACACCGGCCAGACCGCCTTACGCAGCCACTTCATCGGGACCATGAACAGGCCGATCGACAGCCCCACCCCGACGACGATGCCGGCGAACTGGCGAGTCACGAAGCGCAGCGCGTCGCCATACTGGGCGTCTGCCTCGAGAGAGCTCGCCGACAGGATCATCAGCAGCCCAAACCCCGACAAGACCACGTAGATCACGGCCAACGGCCAATCCAGTCCTCGCTTGCGTTCCATCAATCCTCTCCAGCGAGCTGGGCGAAGACCCGCCCGCGGTGCTCGAAGTCGGTGAATTCGTCGAAGCTCGCGCACCCTGGCGAGAGCAGAATCTGGTCAGCGGGACCCGCAGAGTCACGAGCCAGGGCGACCGCCTCGGACAGCCCCTCGGCCTCGCGCGGCTCCACCCCAGCGAGCCGAAGCTCAGCGGCGATATCGGGACCGTTGGCGCCGAAGCAGATCACGGCTGAGACCGCGCCCAGATGGGGAGCCAGAGCCGAGAATCCCCCACCCTTCCACTGGCCTCCAAGAAGCAGCACCGTGGGCTCCGTCCGCCCGCGCAGGGCTGCGAGGGTGGAGGCGATATTGGTCGCCTTGGAGTCGTCGATCCACACCCGTCCATCCGCCGATGGCACCCGCTGCATCCGATGAGCCAGCGCTGAGAGCCCCGTAATGGCGGCCTGGATCCGATCGGCATCGGGGAGCACCGCGTAGGCCGCGAAGATCGCCGTGGCCGCGTTGTCGAGGTTGTGCAGCCCCGGAACCCCGAAGCCATCCAGGCTGAAGCAAGCGCTGCGGCCCGGCAGCTCGACCTCGACCCGACGCCCCCGCCGCACCACTCCTGGAGCCCCGCCCAGCCACATCCGGGTGCCGGTGCTCCCCGCTCGCCGATCGGTGAGCCACTCATCCCCGACTGGAATCGCGCACAGATCCGAGGGTCGCGCGTTGTGAAACAACCGGCACTTCGCGTCCGCATACCCCGCCATATCCCCGTGTCGAGCCAGGTGATCGGGGCTGAGGTTCAGGATCAACCCCACATCGGCCCGGAACGCGCCCGCCGACTCCAGCTGGTAGCTGCTGAGCTCGAGCACATAGTGGCTCTCCCCCTTCACATTGCTGGCCGGATTCCCCAGGTTCCCACCCACGAAGACGTCCACTCCCGCGCTCTCGAGGAGCTGCCCGATGAAGTGGGTCACGGTGGACTTGCCGTTGGTGCCGGTGATGGCGATCCGTGGACACTCCGGCCGCAGCACCATCCGATCGGCGAACCCGACCTCGCCGATCACCTCGATGCCGTGCTCTCTCGCAGCGACCAGATCCGGCTGTGAGCTCGGCACGCCGGGGCTCACCACGATCAGATCCGCAGCCAAGAAGGTCTCCCGGTCGTGGGGACCGAGCTGGAGCTCGACCCCGTCGATGGGCTCCACCTCGCTCCGCAGATCCACCCCGACGATGCGGTCCGCACCCATCCGCTTCAGCACTGCCGCAGCAGCGCGTCCCGAAGCGCCGAGGCCGACCACCACCGCCTTCATCGCAGCTTCAGGGTCGACAGCCCGACCAGGGCGAGGATGATGGAGATGATCCAGAATCGCACGATGATCTTGGGCTCGCTCCACCCCTTCTTCTCGTAGTGGTGGTGGATGGGAGCCATGGCGAAGACCCGCTTGCCGGTGGTCTTGAAGCTCACGACCTGGATGATGACCGAGAGCGCCTCGAGCACGAAGATCCCACCCACGATGGCAAGCAAGATCTCCTGCTTGGTGAGCACGGCGATGATGGCCAGGGTCCCGCCCAGGGACAGAGAGCCCACATCTCCCATGAACACCTGTGCCGGATAGGAGTTGTACCAGAGAAACCCAAGTCCAGCGCCGACAATCGCGAAGCTGAACACCGTCAGCTCCCCTACACCGGAGACAAACTCGATGCCGAGATAGTCCGCGAATCGGTGGTTTCCGGCCAGGTAGGCGATGGCTCCATAGGTGGCCGCGCAGGTCATCACCGGGCCGATGGCCAGGCCGTCCAGTCCGTCGGTGAGGTTCACCGCGTTGGATGCGCCGACCATCACGAACACGGCGAAAGCGACGTAGATCCACCCCAGCTCGGGGGGAGCGCCGTCCCAGAGCGCCGCGAAGTCCAGGGTGCCGCTGCGGACGAACGGGAAGGGCAGCTCCGCTGTGATGACGCCGGTTCCATAGGCCCAGCCCACCGCTGCGCCGCCGATCAAGGTCTGGAGCACCAGCTTCCACCGGCCGGCCAGACCATCGGCGGACTTGTACATGACCTTCTTCCAGTCGTCGTAGAAGCCGATCGCGCCGTACCCGATCATGACGACCAGGGCCATCCAGGTCACGGGGTTGTCCAGCCTCGCCCACAGGACCGCCGAGGTCACGACCCCGAACAGGATGCAGACTCCGCCCATGGTGGGCGTACCGATCTTGTTGAGCAAGTGACTCTCGGGCCCATCCGACCGGATGATCTGACTCATCTTCTGAGCCTTCATCCACCGGATGAACGGAGGAAAGACCAGATAGGCGACCACCAGGGCCGTGATCAGCCCCCAGGCCGTCCGGAAGGTGATGTACCGGAACACATTCGTGCCGGGGATGAGGTCGGCCAGGGGCCCCGGATTTCCTGAGAAATCCTCGATGAACAGGTGGTAGATCATTCACCCTCCCGCAGACGGCGGATGGTCTTGGGTACTTCTTCGGTGTGTGCGCCCCGAGAGCCCTTCACGAGCATCTGGTCGCCGTGCTGGAGCCAGGCAGACAGCCTCGCTCCGGCCTCGGTGCGCTCGATATGGGGCCAGGTCTCGGTTCGCTCGGCCGCGCTCGCCGCTCGGCCCATCCGCTCTCCGATCAACACGATCAGATCGAGCCCGAGTGCATCGGCGTGGCCTACGATCTCGGAATGGTAGCGGTCTTCATCGGGTCCGAGCTCGAGCATATCGCCCAGAACGGCGACCTTGCGCCCGGATATTTCCGCGAAAGCGTCCAGGGAGGCGCTCATGGATGCGGGGTTGGCATTGTAGGCATCGTTGAACACCCGAACCCCGCCCGGCAGGTTCTCGACCCGCATCCGCATTCCGACGGGCTCGTAGCGACCCAGGGCTGCGGTGGCCTCGCGCAGATCTGCGCCCGCCGCCCAGGCCACTCCAAGGGCCAACGCCGCGTCGATTCCGAAGTGCGGACCGAAGACCGGCAGCACGACCCCGGTGAGCCCCTCGGGGGTCCCGAACAACACCCGGGTCTTCAGAGAGGCCGCGCTCGGCCGCATATTGAGCACGCGGATATCGCACTCAGGCCCGGTCCCCACGGTGATTCGCCGGACACCGTCGGGGATCTCCATGGACCGCGTGAAGGGGTCGTCGTCATTGACCACCACCGTGTCTCCGGGCTGGGCCGACCGGTACAGCGAGCCCTTCTCCATCGCCACTCCCGAGAGCCCACCGAGCTCTTCGAGGTGGGCCGGACCGATATTGACGATGACTCGAATATCGGGCTCGGTGAGCTCCGCGAGCAGCTGGATCTCCCCCGGACTCGACGTGCCCATCTCGACCACCATCGCCGCGGCATCCATCGGCGCAGCGACCAGGGTCATGGGGACGCCGAGGTGGTTGTTGAGGTTGCCCACGGTCTGGTGCACCTGCCCGAGCGGTGACAGGGCGAGGGCCGTAAATGCCCTCGTGGTGGTCTTGCCCGAGCTCCCGGTCAGTCCGACCACCGGCCCGACAAACCGACGCCGTGCAAAGCGGCCGAGATCCTGGAGCGCACCCACCGAGCTGGAGACCCGGACCACGCCAGCGCCCCACTCCGGATCGACTCTCTCGACGATGGCCCCGGCCGCACCGCGGTCGAGGGCCGCCTGGACATAGGCGTGTCCATCGAAGCGGTCTCCCCGGATGGCGAGGAACCAGGCGCCCTCGGGCAGGGTGCGGGTGTCCGTCCAGATCGGACCCGCCCCGGCGTCTCGGACCAGGGTGCCTCCGGTTGCCTCCGCGAGAGTGGATCCATCGAAGTTCACAGCGCCTCCAGTGCGGCTCGCGCCACAAGTCGGTCATCGAAGGCTCGCTTCACCCCACCGATGTCCTGGGTCGTCTCGTGACCCTTGCCCGCGATCAGCACGGCGTCGCCGGCGCGGGCGTTGCGGATCACCCACTCGATCGCCTCGGCTCGGTCCACGATGACCGCCTCGGGATCCTCCGTCATGCCGGCCCGAATCTGGGCCAGGATCTGCTCGGGGTCCTCGCTCCGGGGGTTGTCCGAGGTGAGCACCACTCCGTCCGCGAGGCGCTCAGCGACCGCTCCCATCCGGGGGCGCTTGCCCACGTCCCGATCTCCGCCCGCTCCAACCAGTACCCAGGTCCGCCCCGATACCAGCTCACTCACCACCGGGATGACCGTCGCCAGGGCGTCATCGGAGTGCGCGTAGTCCACCAGGACCAGGATGCCGCGGTCATTGGGCACGCACTCGAGCCGCCCCGGTGCCCCTTCTGCAGCCCCCACAGCCTCCGCGGCCTCTTTCAGGGATACCCCACAGCAGAGGCAGATCCCCAGCGCAGCCACCAGGTTGAGCGCATTGTGTCGGCCCACGAGGGAGCTGTGGATGCGAGCGCGTCCCAGCGGAGTGGACAGCTCGAGCTCCATCCCCTCGGAGCCGAGCTTGGACTGAGTGATCTGGAGATCGGCCGCGGTGAAGCCGTAGGTCCAGTGGTCTTCGGGTGGATGCATGGTCGACCAGGCGGGGTCGTCCGCGCAGAGCAGCGCCCGAGGCCTGCCGCCGGGCGCCCGAAGTCGCTCGAAGAGCATCGCCTTGGCCGCGCCATAGGCCTCCATCGTCCCGTGAAAGTCGAGGTGGTCGCGGCTGAAGTTGGTGAACACCCCGACGTGGAAGGGCAGCGCATCGACCCGCCGCTGCTCGAGCCCGATGGAGGAGACCTCCAGCAGCGCCACCTCCGCTCCGCCCTCTCGCATCTGCGCCAGGAGGGACTGAAGGATCGGCGCTTCAGGAGTGGTGAACCGACTCGGAAGCGCCTCGCCACCGACGCTATGTCCGGTGGTCCCGATCCGCCCACAGGGAATGTGGAGGTGGGCGAAGGCCTGCTCGGCCAGGGTGGTGACCGTGGTCTTTCCGTTCGTACCCGTAACCCCGACGACCTTGAGCTCCGATCCCGGGTCTCCGTGAAGGATCGAGGCGATGCGGGCGAGCACGGACTTGGTGTCCGGGACCACGACCGTCGGAATCGAGGCATCCACCGGACGCTCTACAAAGGCCACTCCGCAGTCGAGCCCGCCGACGAAGTCGTGCCCGTCGGTGTTTGCGCCGACGATGGCCACAAAGACCGCATCCTCAACCACCTCGCGAGAGTCCCGGGTGACCTGCCGGATCTCGGGATCGGCGTCACCGGGCCACTGGATGTCCAGTGCCTCGAGGAGGGCGGAGAGCTTCATTGGGGGTTGCCGGGGGGCGGAGGGAGGGCCGTTCGGGGGAGCGGGTGGACCAGCGGGGGAAGTGCCGGTGCCGTGCTGATCTTATCGGGCCCTGATCCGCTCCACAAGCAGAAAAAGGGAAAGGAGGGGCACCGGACGAGGCGGGGACTCACGAGGGGTCGCGGGGCGTTCGGACACTTCGTACTCGCACAGCAGGTGGATCGGGCGGTCCGAGCACCGGGGGAGCGGTGTGGGACGGCGGGCGGGCCGAATCCGTGCGTGCGTCAAGAGCCCCCGCCCGTCCGGGCGGAGGGGAGAGATGTCAATCAGTGGAAGGTGACGGAGACCTTCTCGCCGGGCGCCAGACGCGCGCCGGGGGGGGGAGCTTGTGCAATGACCCTGCCCGAGCCCGAGAGGTCCAGGCCGAGGCCCGTCCCCTGAACTCCGCGGAGCACATCGCGCATGGACCGGCCCGAGAAGTCGGGCACCGTCCAGGCTGAACCATTCCAAGCCACGCGGACAGCTGTCCGGGGCTCCAAGGCGTCGACCGACTCGGGCTCTTCGATATCCCCGAGAAGCTCGGGGTCGGCGGGGATGTCGAGGTAGCGCATGGTACCGGTGACCAGCTCCTTGAAGGCTGGCCCAGCGACCGTGCCCCCGTAGCGGCTGCCCTTGCGGGGCTGGTCGACGGTCACCACCACAGCGATCACCGGGTCATCTGCTGGCACAAAGCCCATGAATGAACCGATCCGCGCGGTGGAGCTGTACTTGCCGTCCACGACCTTCTCGGCCGTGCCGGTCTTGCCTGCGACCTTGTAGCCTGGGACCCGAGCGCGGGTCGCCGTGCCTCCGGGCTCGGTGACCGTGACCATGGCATTCGCCACATCACGCGCCGTCTTCTCGCTGATCACCCGAGCCTCGGCGGTCGGGGTCTGGATGAACTCCGTCACCCCGTGGACATCCTCGATCCGCTTCACCAGGCGCGGCTTCATCCGCACGCCCCCATTGGCGATGGTCGCCGTGGCCGAGACGATCTGCATCGGAGTCGCGGTCATCCCCTGTCCGTATGAGGTCGTGGCGAGCTCGATAGGCTTGATGCGCTCCGGAGAGCGGATGATTCCCGCGCGCTCGCCAGGAAGTGGCACGCCCGTCCTGCGGGTGAATCCGAATGCCTTCATATACTTGGTAAAGCGCTTGGCCCCGAGCTGGATCGCCAGCTTGGCCGACCCGATATTGCTGGAGTACTTGAGGACCTCGGAGACCGAGATGACGCGGTGAGGGTGGTCATCGTGGATGCGAGTCCGTCCGATCCGGTACACCCCACCCTCACAGTCGATGGGAGTCTGGATGCTGACCAGGCCTTCCTCGACCGCAGCGGCGACGTTGAAGGGCTTGAGGACGGAGCCGGGCTCGATGGCGTCCTGGATGATGTGGTTGCGTCGGGGGGCCGCGTCCGACCCGACCGCGTTGGGGTTGAAGGTGGGCGCATTCGCCATCGCGAGGATATCGCCGGTACCCACCTCCATCACCACGATGCTCGCTGCGACAGGGTCCGAGCGCTCGATCACCCCTTCGAGGGCACGCTCCGCCATCCGCTGAATCGAGCGGTCGAGGGTGGTGTGCACATCCATACCCATCATATCGTCGCGCACCCGGGCGCCGTCGATGGAGTAGCCCTTGAGGTCGCGGCGGCGCTGCAGCAAGAGCGAGCCGCCCCGCAGCTGCTCATCGAGCTGCTTCTCCAGACCTGCGCGCCCCCTACCCGCCGCATCGACGAAGCCGAGGACCTGGGCCGCGAGCTGCTCTTCGGGGTAGTAGCGCCGAGCGCCCTGCTCGATATTGAGCGCCTTGTGGTGCAGATCGGTGATCCGGGCCGCCACAGAGGGGTGAACCCGGGCAGCGAGCCGTGCGTAGCGGGACTTTCGACCCATCCGCTCTCGGACATCCTCTACGTCCAGATCCAGGATCTGTGCGACCTTGGAGGCGAGCTCGGGTAAATCCTCGGCATCGATGAGGGCGGGATCCACGACGACGTTCGGAGTGGCCACACTGGCCGCGAGTCGGCGTCCATGGCGATCGTAGACCGCCCCCCGCCTTGCAGCCAGCCGCACACTTCCCCACCGCTGGGTGCTGGCGGCGGCGAGGGTCTGCTCATGGGGCAGCAAGCAGAGCTGAACCCCACGGGCGCCGACACCGGCCAGTAGCGCCAACAGCAGCGCACCCACGCCCCACAGGCGACGCCGGCCGCGCACCCGCACCAGCTCGGGATTCTCCGCTCGGAGCTCTGGGGGAAGGGTGCCTTCGAGGGTCATCGCCGCTCCACCGTGTCGAGCCGAGCGCTCGCGCTGAGGCCCAGACCACCGGCCACGGCCTCCATCGCCACCGCACGGCGACGGGACTCGCGCTCCAGGGTGAGGCGGTCATTGAGCACGGTCGCATCGAGGATGGCCTTGCTGGTGCGGTCCAGATCCTTGCGGAGCTGCTGCACCTCCAGTCGCACCATCGCTCCAGCCCCCGCGACCGCGAACAAGGCCGCGAGGAAAGCGGCGTGACGCCACAACGGAAGGAGCTTGCGCACGAGCTGATTGGGGGCGACCCAGCCATGAGGGACGGTGGTCGTAGACCTGGCGGTCATGGAGCGTTCCATGGAAGCCTCTCTGCAACCCGGAGCCTGGCAGAGCGGGCGCGCGGGTTGTCGTCTTCGGGGGAGGGGGTGCGGGCGGGGAGCACCTTGAGGTGCACTGGACCGATGGGATGGCCCCAAGGGTCGCGGGGGGCAGTCTTTCCAGACTGATCGGCGAAGTAACGCTTCACCATGCGGTCTTCCAGGGAGTGGAAGGAGAGGATGGCGATGCGTCCGCCCGGCCGGGTGAGCCGGACGGACGCATCGAGGAGGGCCTGGAGCTCGGTGAGCTCTTCATTGACGGCGATGCGGAGGGCTTGGAAGGTCCGGGTAGCGGGATGGATCCGCGCCCGGCGGGCTTGGGGAGGGACGGCAGCGGAGATGGTGTTCGCGAGCTCCAAGGTGTCGGTCCAGGGACGACCGGCGACGATGGCGCTTGCGATTCGACGGGAGAGGCGGTCTTCGCCGAACTCGTAGATGAGATTGGCGAGCTCGTTGGCGGGAAGCGTATTGACCAGCTCGGAGGCGGGCTGGCCCGAGCTGGGGTCCATGCGCATGTCGATGGGACCGCTGAAGCGAAAGGAGAAGCCCCGCTCGGCGGTGTCGATCTGGTGGGAGCTGACCCCGATATCCGCCAGAATTCCATCGACGACATCGAAGCCGAGACGCTCGACCACAGCGGGCAACTCCGAGAACCGGGCGTGGACGGGAATAAGCCGATCCGAAGCGATCCGTTCGGCGGCCGCCTCGAGGGCGCTGCTGTCACGGTCGATCCCGATGACCCGGCAGTCTGCCGAGTCGAGCAGCAGCTGTGTGTGACCGCCCCCTCCGAGGGTGCAGTCCACATAGACCCCGCCATCCCGGGGCTGGAGCGCGTCCACGCACTCCTGGAGCATCACGGTGGTGTGGGCGTAGCCGGTCATGGGCGAACTCCGGGCATGCCCGAGCGGCTCCGCGAGCGGTCGAGGGAGGTACGGAAGCGGGCATCCCAGGTCGCCCGGTCCCAGATCTCGATCCGGTGAAGAACCGACGAGACCACGACCTCCTTCCCGAGACCGGCGAGCTCGCGCAGAGGTGCGGGGATGCGAATTCGGCCCGCTCCGTCGATATCTACATCCTGGGCGGGCGAGAGCAGCGAGTGGGTGAAGTCGCGCACGTCTTCATCGAAGGGATCCCGGTTCGCCAGCGGGCGCTCGACGCGCTCCTCGAAGTCCGAAGCCGTCCATCCCCAAAGCGAACCCTTGTGGAAGGTGAGGACCAGAGAATCGACGCCATGCTCGCCCAGCGCCCGCCGAATCGGAGCGGGAAGTGCGAGCCGACCCTTCGAATCGAGGGTGGCATTTGCCTGGCAACGAACTCGGAGCATGGGCGTCTGGTCTGGAGAAAGAGGAGGGGCTGGACGTGTTTACCACGTGCCCCCACTCTACACCACTCTCTCCCACTATCAACCACTCCACGCCACTTTATCCACAGCTCATCCACAGCGCTAATATCGCGTATTCGCCCTATACTAGCTTCATTATTGTGAACGAAACCCGGGACAACCCACAGGGCTACACCGGTCTTACGGCGTGCGATCATCTCGGATCCGATCCCGATCTCTCCCACTTTCTCCCACCGCGTTCGGGGCGCCGTACAGGACGCAGCGCGGGGCCGGAGATATGCCTTGGCCATGGCCACCATCGAGGGAGGTCCACCCATGTCCGACATCATCAAGACGCTGGTCCGAAACCGGAAGGCCAAGCACGAGTTCCTGCTCGCCGACAGCTTCGAGGCCGGCGTGTCGCTGCTCGGCAGCGAGGTGAAGAGCCTGCGCAACGCCGGCGCCTCCAACATGACCGACGCCTGGGTAGAGCTTCGGCCGACGGGCGCCTTCCTGCTGGGCTTCTACATCGCGCCCTACAAGTACGCGAACCGCGAGAACCACGAACCGAGACGCCCCAGGCAGCTGCTCCTCAACAAGAGCGAGCTGGCCAAGCTCCGCAAGAGCACCCGAGAGCGCGGCATGACCATCATCCCCGTGCACATCTACTTCAAGGGGTCGCGGGTCAAGGTCGAGATCGCCCTCGCCAAGGGCAAGAAGAACTACGACAAGCGGCAGTCCATCAAGGCCCGCGACATCGAGAAGCAGCTCCGCAGGATCCGCTGATCCCCGCTCCATGCTGAACATGACAAATGCTGCCGTCGATCTCGGCGGCGGGACGGGATAGGTCCGCGCTTGCACTCGTCGCGTTCGCCGCGATTGGAACGGGAATCCAATGGACCTGCTCAAGAAAAACGGACTACTCGGCCTTGCAGCGCTGCTCGCGGCGGCAGGAGTCTACTTCAGTGCCACCCACGATCCGGCGCAGACCGGGTACGACCTCATCGCCTTCCTGCTCGCCGGATTGGCCTTCTGCGCCCAGGTCATCCTGCTGAACCACCGGTACGGCACCCTGGCCACGGCCCTGCTCGCCGCCGCATGCAACGCCTATCTCTTCTCCCGCAAGTTCGAGGCCACCGGCGAGAGCGCCTGCAATATCAGCCAGACCATCAACTGCGATGTGGTCAACCAGTCCGTCGCTTCCGAGCTCTTCGGGCTCCCAGTCACCCTATACGGTCTGGGCTTCTACCTCGGTCTCGCCCTGGCCTCCTTCGGCAATGACGACAAATCACCGCGCTTCAACCAGATCAATGGCCTCTTCGCCATCGTCTCCCTGCTGTTCAGCGCCTACCTGGGCTGGGAGGCCAAGAAGATCGGCGCCTTCTGCGTGCTCTGCATCACCATCTACCTGTGCAACGCGCTGCTCATGTGGGCCTCGCTCCGCGGTCTCAAGTCCCAGGGGCGCTCCCTCTTCGAGGGGATCGACAAGATCTTCAACACCTCTACCTTGTGGGCCATCACCGCGACCTTCGCCGTGGTCACCTTGGTCGGGGGCAACTCCTGGCGCACCAAGGTCGCAGACTCCGCCCCCACCGCCAAGCTCGAAAAACCCACCGAGCCCGGCGGTTCCTTCTCGGCAGAGCAGCTCGCCACCCTGTACTCCAGGCCCAACGGCCCGGTGAAGCTCGACGGCACCGAGCCCATCCTCGGTAGCCGCGACGCGCCTATCACCGTCGTCGAGTTTGCAGACTACGGCTGTCCGCACTGCGCTCAGGCCTCCCCCATGCTCAAGCAGCTCGTCCACGACCTGCCCTCCATGAAGCTGATCTTCAAGGCCTTCCCGCTCTCCGGTGCGTGCAACCCCGCCCTCCAGGGCGAAGAGGGCGTCGAGCGCTGCAAGGCCGCCATGGCAGCGGAGTGCGCCGGCGTCCAGGGCCGCTACTTCGAGCTGTCGTCCAAGCTATTCGCAAACCTCGGCTACAACAGCGACAACGACCTGGCCTTCATGGCCAAGGAGGTCGACCTCGACTTCGCCAAGTGGGAGTCCTGCATGGGCGAGCAGACCACCGTCGAGGCCGTCACAGCCGACGCGGTCGCGGGCTTCGAGGCCGGCGTACAGGGCACGCCCACGCTGTTCGTCAGCGGGCTCATCGACGGGGTCGAGTGGGTCGAGGTCGGCCAGGGCCCCGAGGCCTTGCGAGCCCTCATCGAGTCGAAGATGGACGGCGTGCAGCTGCTGCCGCCGCTCTGATGGACTGGGCTGCGCTGGACATCATCGGGCTCCGCCGCAGCCACACTGGGGCCGCTTCAGCCGCGCTCTTCCGACTGGGCGCGGTCGGCGTGCAGGAGAGCTGGATGGAAGGCACCGCGCCTGCTCCCCGCCAGCCATGGGATGACGGCCCTGCCGCTCCCCTCCCCGACCGGCACATCCTCACCGCCTGGTTCGAGGCTGAGGACCGCAGCAGCGCCATCCACGCGCTCCGTCCGTGGCTAGACGCCCACACCGAGCTGTCCTGGCGCACCGAGGTCCATCGCGACTGGGAGGCTGAGAGCCGCGCTCGATTCAAGCCGCTCGAAGCGGGCAGCTTCGTGATCGCTCCACCATGGGACGCCCCCGAGGGCGCGATCCTGGTCGAACCCGGCGCGGGCTTTGGGACCGGCGACCACCCCACTACCCGCCAAGCACTGGTGCTGCTCGACGGGCTCGAGCAGAGCAGCGCCCTCGATATCGGCTGTGGGTCGGGGATCCTCGCCCTCGCCGCCGCATCCCGTGGGGCCACTGTTCATGGCGTCGACATCGAGCCCGCCGCCGTGGCGAACGCCCAACACAACGCAGAGCTCAACGGGCTGTCCGCCAGCTTCGACACCCGCCCCATGCACGAGCTCGAGCCCGCAGACCTGGTGCTGGCCAACCTCCACGCCGAGCTCATCATCCGGCATGCATCGGATCTCATGCGCCTGGCAAACCGAACCCTGATCCTGGCGGGCATCCTCGCCGATCGCGAGCTCCGTGTGCGCAACGCCATCCCCTGGGAGGTCGCGCGGCGCCTGGTGGACGGCGAGTGGGTCGCGCTGGAGCTGCGGCGCCGATGAAGCGGGTCCGCGTCGCAACGCTGCCTTGCGAGGGTCCGCTCGACGCCTCCGTGTCCCACCATCTGGTCCACGTTCTGCGCGCGAAGCCGGGCCGAGAGCTGGTGCTCTTCGATGGCGCCGGCGCCGAGCAGCCCGCCGAGATCTGCGAGATCCGCGAGGGCATCGCCCATGTCCAGCCCACGGGACCAGTCCGGCAGGTCTCCCCGGCTCCTCCCATCGATCTGGTGGTGGCGGTGCTCAAGCACCAGGCCATGGATCTGGCGATCCGCATGGCCACCGAAGCCGGGGTCAGCGGCATCCACCCCGTGCTCACGGATCGGACCATCGCCCGCGGCGACCGCAGCGATCGCTGGCTCCGCATCGCGACCTCCGCTGCAGCCCAGTGTGGAAGGGCGGCCGAGCCCACCATCCACCCCGTCCTCCCGCTGCGTTCCGCGATCGAACAGCTCGACTGTCCCGTATTCACGGGCTTCCCCAATGCACCCATGCACCGCAGGGCGACCTCGGCCTGTGCGGTCTGCGTGGGCCCCGCCGGGGGATTCAGCCCTGCCGAAGCCGCCTGGCTCGGCGAGGTCACCCAGCCCATCTCTCTGGGCCCCTATGTGCTACGAGCCGAAACTGCCTGCGCGGTTGCGGTGGCACTGCTGGCAGCACCGATCGACTCCCCGCACCGCTGAGCCTCAGTCCGCGTCGCTGTCCAGGTCGACCAACATATGGCCGGACTTCTGCGCCTTGGTGGACAGGTAGAACAGGTTCTCGGGGCGGGTGGCGACCTGGAGCGGGGTGCGCCCGGTGACCTGGATACCCGCGTTGCGGAGCCCCGCGATCTTCTTGGGATTGTTGGTGAGCACCTGCACCGACGCGATCTCGAGCTCCGCGAGGATATCCGCCGCGATCTCGTAGCGGCGCTCGTCGTCGTTGAACCCGAGCGCGAGGTTGGCCTGGACCGTGTCCAAGCCGGAGTCCTGTAGCGCATAGGCGCGGATCTTGTTGGCCAGCCCGATGCCGCGCCCTTCTTGGCGCAGGTAGACCACCACCCCGCGCTCGGCCTGGCCGATGTAGTCCAGCGCAGCCTCGAGCTGATCGCGGCAGTCGCACTTCACGCTGCCCATCACATCGCCGGTGAAGCACTCGCTGTGGAGGCGCACAGGCACCGACTCGTGCCCGGCGACATCGCCCTTGACCACGGCGCCGTACTCCTTGCCGTCCTCTGCCTCGAAGGCGACCACCCGGAACTGTCCATGGCGGGTAGGGAGATCGGCCTCGGCGACGAGGCGGGCCCGGCGATGGGAGCCGGGGCAGGTAGCGGGTGTAGACATCAAAGCTCTCCCGATGGGCGCACGATCTGCCATATGCACGCCACAGGGGATTCGCACCCGACACCCCAAAAGAAAGGCACCGATCCACAGGCCCGACCGATTCCGATCCCCCATCGCGCGAGGTGCACCGATCATCTCCCCCTGTCGCTGTCCGACCCGGAGCAGACTGCACAAGGGCGCCGAGTCGGTGCCAAAAGAAAAGGGCCGCTCGTCCGAAGACGGCAGCCCTAATAGGGTTGCGGGATTGCTCCCGCGAACAGAACTACTGGTTGAGAGCGTTCTTGAGACCCTTGCCAGCGCGGAACACGGGGATCCGACGGGCGGGAACCTGCATGACCTTTCCGTTCTTCGGGTTGTGACCCGTGAAGGAGCGGCGCTTCGAGACGGTGAAGGTTCCGAAATCGGAAATGGTGACCTTCTCGTCACGAACCAGGGCTTCCTGGATGGCTTCGGTGATGAGGTTGATGTATCCGGCGGCCTTGACCTTGGGAATCTTGGCGCGGGATGCGAGAACTTCGGTGAGATCTGCCTTGTTCATTGGAAACTCCTCTCGTGCGTTGCGGTTCCGCAAATAGTCCAAATTATGAATATGGACATCCGGGATGCCATTGCGACGTGATTGCCGCGAAATGTCTGCCACCTTTCGAATCCGCATGGCGAACCGTCTATGTGACGAACCCTTTGTACGTAGACAGGCGGCTTTGCGCAAGCCCCAATTCGCAGTTTTTTCCGTTGGCCGAGCGCAAAACCGCCGGAGAGCCCTACGGGGGTTGGATTATTTTAATAATCAGAAATTTGTTCCGTCGGCCTTCGACTATCCACCAGAACTCGCAACCAGACGCAGTGCGTGGTGCTCAACGCATAGGCTCAGGGGCAGATCTCCGGGCTGTTCGCCGTCCACATCCACCGGGATCGCCCTCCGAACCGAAGATGCACGGATCTCGCTCACCCGTGCGGTGATCACACCCTCGATCTCCCCGAGTGTGCCGCGGTAAAGGCGCGCAAGAACCGATGGAGCCCGACGAAGCGGAAGATCGGGGAGGATGGTGAGCTCGGCGGCTCCGTCGGTCAGGCTCCCGCCGCGCCCGACCCACATTCCCCCACCGCAGTACCCGCCGTTGGCGACGAAGGCCGATGCCAGCGGACCGCTCCACCTGCCGGGCCCGTCCGGACCCTCCCACTCGATCGACACCTCGGGGGCTCTCCAGCGCATGGCGGACCGAACCGTTGCCAACGCGAAGCTGACCCGTCCCCCCAGGCGCTTCGAGCTCTGGTTCACCCGTCGGACCACATCGCCATTCATGCCGAACCCGGCCACGTTGATGCACACGCGGCTCACTTTGTGCCCCTCCGACTCCATCTCCAGCCGCATCCAGTCCGCCTCGATCCGCTCCCCCACGGCGAGGAAGCGCACCGCCTCTTCGAGGTCCGGAGGCATGCCCAGGGACTTCACCAGGTCGCAGCCCGTACCCGCAGGGAGCACGCCCAGCACGGGGCGATCGCGACCCTCCAGCTCTGCCAACCCGTTGACCACCTCGTTGGCCGTGCCATCCCCGCCCACCGAGACGAGGAGATCGCAGCTCGCCCCGAGCTGTGCCGCGAGCTCGATCGCATGTCGAGGACGCTCCGTGTGCTGCACGTCGATCTCGCCGAACACCTCCCGTGCGCAGCCTTCCACCTGCTCAAAGGCCTTCCCGGTCGCCCCTCCGGCCGATCGGGGGTTCACGATGAACACGACCTTCATCCGCTGTCTCGAGCCGAGACACGCTCCATCAACGCGTCGAGTGGATCGATGACCGCCCCCCCGCACTCGCCGAGATGAGCCCGACATCGCGCATCTTGAACGACCCACTCTGTGGACCGCTCCAACCACAGGGCACCGGTGCGGAGCGCGTCCGCTCTGTGGAACTCGCGGAGCGGCCCCGCCCCACCGCAACAAGCCAGGGGCCGATCCCCCCCACTCCCACAGGACCCTTCGCCCTGCGGGAGATCCCGAACCACCTCGGAGAGCCACTGGAAACCGACCTCTGCGCGCTGCAGGACCTTGGCGACCCCACCGCTGATCACCACCACCCGGCCCGACCCGACCTTGGCCCGAATGCGCTCCAGGCGGGACTCGAACCCGGAATAGGCCATGGACTCCACACCGAGATGGTCCGAGGTGTGCCATCTCCGCACATCGGTCCCGAGCGCCGTCCCCAGGATCTGGGCGAAGGGGCGCTCGTCGGACTCCACGGCGATCCAATCCCCGATGCCCTCGATGGGGTGCAGGGGCTCGAGCGCCGGACGAGGCACCCTCTCCAAGCGGGTCTGTCTTAGGAGTTCGGGCAGCGGGATGTGCAGGTGGCAGTGCTCCTGGCAGGCCCCGCAGTCCGTGCACAAGGTGATGGCGTCGCGGCCGACGGAGTCCGGCAAGAGCTCCCGCTCCACATCGAGCATCACCGCCGCGATCACCGATGGCGTCGCCGCTTCCCGAGCGGAGCCCGTGGCGACCGGACAAGAGCTACGACACAGCCGCGGACACAGCGCGCAGGTGTCCCAGCCGGACTTATGAGCGCTCATCGGACCCTCCGGAAGCCGCCCTGGGCGGTGACGCTCACGCACTCGGGATCGGTGAGCTCGCAGGACTCCAGCTCTCCCGACGGCAGGACCGGAGCCGCCCACGACTCTTCGGCCAACCCCCCAGGTACCCAGCGACTCGCCACCCCTCCCAACACCCGCGCGGCTGGCCCCCGAAACCCGATCCACAGGCGCCCATCCCGGACCTCCAGCAGGGCCGGACGCAGATCGCTTCGGAGCAGCTCACGCGCCACTCCCCACGGATCTTCGCAGCGACCCGAGCCCATCCAGTGCTCTCCCGCGGGGACCACCGGCACCGTGCAGTGCGCCGCCCCTTGTTGCGCCAGCCACCCTCGCAGGTCCGGCCCCGATGCCGACCGAGGCCCTCTCCCCAGCCGACAGTGCTGAGCACCGACCCGGCCCGAGACCTCTGTCCACCCGACCTGCCAGTGGGATCGGGTCCATCGGGACGGGGCCGGGAGGCTCTCCCAGGGGAACATCTGCTCGAATCCAAGCGCAGCGCAGTCCGCTTCTCTGTCCTCGACCGAGGCCTCGACCTCTACCCGAACCAGCCCATCGATCTCGTGGAGTCGAGGGTCTGGACCCGCATCCCGCGGCGGAACAGGAACGAATAATCGCCCCGGATTCATGACCCCATTCGGATCGTAGCGGGACTTGAGCTCGTGCCAGCCCTCGACCGCAGCTCCGACCTCGGCGGAGGCCCAGCGTGCCTTCAGCGCGCCGACTCCATGGTGATGGGTGACCGTTCCCCCCATCGAGAGCACCGCCTCCTGGGCGGCCGACCACAGCGCCTCGTAGACCTCGCGCGAGCCCCTCCCCGCGAAGGAGAAGTAGATGCTGCCTCCCTCGGGGTAGACGTGGGACATATGGGCCAGGACCACAGCGTGGGGCCGAACCGCCTGCCGAACCGCCTCGTAGACCCGGGGAAGATCGCTCCACCGCGCCGCGATCTCCATGGTGTCGGCGAACCCGCCGCGCTCGAAGATCGGCATGAGCTTGTAGGAGACCGCGTGGCGGCTGTTGTACCAGCGAGCCCCGGGAGCGGCGCCCAGGTCTTCTCCCCTCTCTTCCAGGATGGCGCGCCCCGCTGCGCTGAGCGCGTCGACCACGGCGGGCCTGCCCTCCCAGCCAATGATGAGCAGACAGCCCGAAGCCAGCCCATCGAAGAGGCGGTTGACCAGCCCGGGGAGCGCGAGGGGAAGCACCAGCGAGCGCCGTCGCACGGGGTCGAGCTGAGCCACACCGGAGAGCCAGCGTCGATACCAGCGGGCATTCTTCCGGGACTTGTCGGACTTGGGCCGGGTCTTCCCTCCGATGCGGGTGTCGACTGGATCGTAGAGCCGCACCACCGATGGCCACAGCTCGGACTGCATCAGCCTCCGCATCGCGTCGAGTGCGTCCTCCACGCTCGAGAACCGGTATCCGCGCAGCCAGCGCGCTTCGGGGGTCTTCCAGATCCGCATCGTACAGCTCGTGATCACTCCGATCGTCCCTTCTGACCCAAGGAGCAGGGGTAGCAGCGACGGATCCCCATCTCCGTGAGTGCCCAGACGCACGAGCTCTCCGGTCGGCATGGCGACGGTCATCCCGAGAATCATATCCTCGAACACCCCGTATTTACTGCTGAATTGGCCCGCACTCCTGGCAGCCGCCCAGCCGCCTACGCTGGAGCAGGAGATCGAGGAGGGGCTATGCCCGAGGGTGAAGCCCCTGGCCTGGAGAGCGTCCTCGAGCTGCTGCCCATTGACTCCTGCCTCCGCCTCTACAGTCCACGTCGACGCATCGATCGGGCCGATCCGGTTGAGCCGCTTGGTATCGACCGCCCAGGAACCCGCGCGCCCCCTCGCCCCGCCGCACACGCCGCTGCCCAGCCCATAAGGAACGACCGGCACCCCTTCTTCCGAGGCCCGCTGCAGCACACGCGCGACCTCCTCTGGGGTCTCGGGCCAGTACACGCGATCCGGGCGAGGCGCCTGTCCGCCCTGCCAGAACTCCAGCGTGCCGCCGGGCCACAGGTCCCGCGCAGCCGCATATCGATCGAGCAGTTCGGTGCTGCTCGCCACCTCTGAGACCGTCATGCCCGCGAGTATATGCGGATCGCCAGCCCCAAACACAAAGAAGCCCGACCACTAGGGCCGGGCTTCATGCGCGGTGGGCGCCGGACGGCGCGCCGCAAGTTCTCTGCATCTCTGCCTGAATGATATGCAGCTCCTGTGCCAACACCCCATAAATCCACATAACCATGCTTTGTCCGTCCTGAAACATCGATCACAGGCTTCCCCAGAACACTTCGATCCCAAAACCACGACATCTGTGTCGCGATGGGTCCTCTGAGGCCAAGATCGATCCTCCCGGGCCCTACTCCCGTCTCGAACCAGCCCGCCTCCAGCCACGTATATGCCCTATACAAACCACCGATTCCCCCCCAAATCGCCACAGCTCGAAACCACGACATCTGTGTCATGGCCGAACTGGAATACAGCATTGCAGAGGCGTCGCAGACGGGCTAGATAGCCGGCCATTCACGGGTTGAAAGCCCGTTCGGCGGCAGGAGTCGGGCGTGTACGACTTGATCATCCGAGACGCGACGATTGTGACCTCCGAGGGTCGCCAGGTAGCTGACGTCGCGATCAAAAACGGCAAGATCGCCTATGTGGGGCCTCGGCCTCCGCGGCGCGCAAAGCGCGAGATCAGCGCCATCGGCAAGTTCTTGATGCCCGGCGTCGTGGACACCGCCGTGCAGTTCGCGCCCAATGGCGATCCCTCCCACTGGGAGCGGGAATCCAAGGCCGCGGTCACCGGGGGCGTCACCACGGTGTTCGGCCTGCCCAGCGGCGATCATCCCGTCACCGACGCGGGCAGCGCTCGCGACCGGGTCGAGGCCGCGAGCACCCGCAGCTGGTGCAACTTCGGTCTGTGGGGTCAGGCCACCGCCGACAACGCCAAGGACCTCGCTCAGGCCCTCGACGATGGCCTGATCATCGGTGCCCTCGCCTGCCTCGGCGATGACGAGGGCTGCATCGCCCCCGACCAGCTCGAGCGCTTCCTGGAGGTCGGCGGTGTGCTCGGCGTCCAGGTCCGCACCGACGACCCCATCCGGTTGCGGCCCAACGCCGACGGCTCGCCCGAGGGCAGCCCCGAGGCCCTCGCCGTGATGAATGCCGTGCGCGAGCACGACCACCCCGTGCACTGGGTCCACCTCTCCACCGCCGCCGAGCTCGACCTCCTCGACCCGGTCCGTGGCGATCTCCCCGTCACCGCCGGCGTCACGCCCCACCACCTCTTCCTCTCCTCCGAAGAGGACAACGTCAGCACACAGCCGCCGGTCCGCCCCGAGCAGGATCGGCGCACCCTGTGGACCGCCGTGCGCAGGGGCCGCCTCGACTGCGTCGCCTCCGACCACCACTCCACCACCCCCGAGGATGGGATTCCCGGCAGCGAGCTGCTCTTCCCCCTCATGCTCTCCGCCGTCAAGTACGGCCGCCTCAGCCTCGAGATGCTCGTGTCGCTGTGCAGCGAGGCTCCGGCCAAGATCTTCGGTCTCGAGAACAAGGGTCGCATCGAGAAGGGCGCGGACGCAGACCTCATCCTCTTCGCCGAGGGCGAGGTCACCCGGGTCGACAGCAAGTCCCTGCTCTCGGGCGCCGGCTGGTCCCCCTACCACCACCGCGAGGCCGCTCCCAAGCCCGACCTGGTGATGGTGAACGGCGAGATGGTCGCCGTCCGCGGCGAGCTCGTGGGCAAGAAGCCAGCGGGTCGGTTGGTCAACTCCGACTCCTGACCCGGGTCGCGTGGGTTCCCGCTTCCCTCCGGCTCGAGCTGACTCTACCGGGCACGACCATTGGGTTCCGGGCCTGTCCGCAGTCCGTCACCCCGACGGGCCCGTGTCCACCGGACCATTCTCAGCCCCACCGGAAATTTTCGGCCTCAGGACCTCCGTCACCCCAGCGGTCACAGATCCGGGAATAGTCCGCCCACCAACGCCCTGATCCGCGATCCCATCAACCTGGCACGAAGCTCGCTTAGGCCCTCCACAACAGGAGGGTTCAGATGGCGACCACCGTGGCATCCGCCGCGCTCAACGGCGTTCAAGCAGTCGAGGTCGAGGTCGAGGTCGACCTGCTCCGGCGTCTGCCCTCGGTGTGCATCGTCGGGCTCCCCGCGAGCGCGGTCCGGGAGAGCGCCGAGCGGGTCCGCTCCGCCATCGAGGCCAGCGGACACGACTTTCCCCGAAAGCGCGTGGTCATCAACCTCGCACCGGCCGATCTCCGCAAGGAGGGGACCGCTCTCGACCTGCCCATGGCCTTGGGCATCCTCGCCGCAGATGGAGTCATCGAGCAACGCGCCGCCACCTCCATCCTGGCGGCCGGGGAGCTCGCCCTCGACGGGCGCCTTCGACCGATCCGCGGCTCGCTCTCTCTGGCCATCGCCGCCCGGGACAGCGGAAGAATCCTCGTCATCCCCGAAGACAACGCGCCCCAGGCCGCCATGGTCCCCGGGGCGCGGGTGTGGGCGGCCCGCACCCTGTCCGAGGTCATCGACTGGCTCACCGCGGCCTCCGACCCGCGCGAGGCCACCGCGCCGCCCCTCGGAAGCTCCACGTCTTCACAGCGGGATGGGGGTCCGGACCTCTCCGATGTGCGCGGGCAGCACCTGGCGCGACGGGCGCTGGAGATCGCCGCTGCGGGGGCGCATCATCTGCTGTTGATCGGGCCGCCGGGCTGCGGAAAGTCCATGCTCGCCCAGCGCCTGCCCTCCATCCTGCCCCCGCTCACCTTCGAAGAAGCCCTCCAGACCACCCAGGTCCACTGCGCTGCCGGCTTGCTCACCGGCTCCTCGGGTCTCGCCGCCCGACCGTTTCGCGCTCCCCACCACACCGTCACCGTGGCCGGTCTCGTCGGCAGCCACTCCCTGCGTCCCGGGGAGGTCGCCCTCGCCCACCACGGCGTGCTCTTCCTCGACGAGGCCGCCGAGTTCAGGCGCAGCGCCATCGAGGTGCTCCGCCAACCCCTCGAGGACGGGGAGATCCGCATCACCCGCGCCATCGGCACCGTCACCTGGCCGGCCCAGCTCACCCTCGTGCTCGCCTCCAATCCCTGCCCCTGCGGCCACCTCGGCTCCGCCCAGCCCTGCATCTGCTCCGACAACTCCATCCGTTCCTACCGGCGCAAGCTCTCCGGACCCATCCTCGACCGCATCGATCTCCACGTCGAGATGGCCGCTATCCCTCCCGGAGATCTGCTCGCCGGCGAACCCGGAGAGCCCAGCGAGACCGTGCGCAGCCGGGTCATCGCCGCGCGAAAGCGCCAGGTCGAACGCCGCCAGGGCGTGCCCAATGCACAGCTCGACGCGAGACGGCTCCGCCAGGCCGTACGCCTCGACCCCGCAGCCCTCGACCTGCTCCAGAAGGCCGCCACCCGGCACGGCCTCTCCGCTCGCTCCACCACTCGCATCCAGAAGGTCGCGCGAACCATCGCAGACCTCGCTGGGTGCTCCGAGATCCGCTTTCCCCACCTGGTCGAGGCGCTCGCCTTCCGACCACTCCACGGGATCACCTGAAGTCCAAGGAGGACACCATGAGTAGAGATGCAAGAACCCAAGCCCTCGACAACGCCCTCGAATCCGTGCACAAGCGCTACGGGCCCGGTGCCATCATGCGCCTCGGAGACGCCACCCCCACCGATATCAGCGCCATCCCCTCGGGGAGCATGGCGGTCGATGAGATCCTCGGTTGTGGCGGCTATCCGCGGGGTCGGGTAGTGGAGATCTTCGGCCCGGAGTCCAGCGGCAAGACCACCCTCGCCCTCCATGCCATCGCCCAGGCCCAGCGGATCGGCGGGATCTGTGCCTTCGTCGACGCGGAGCACGCCCTCGACATCACCTACGCCAAGGCGCTGGGTGTCGACATCGACGCGCTCCTGGTCGCCCAGCCCGACAATGGCGAGCAGGCCCTCGAGATCACCGAGACCCTGGTCCGCTCAGGAGCCGTCGATCTGGTCGTCGTCGACTCGGTCGCTGCCCTCGTCCCCAGAGCCGAGATCGAAGGCGAGATGGGCGACACCCACGTCGGCCTCCAGGCCCGATTGATGTCCCAGGCCCTGCGCAAGATCACCGCCATCACCGGCCGCACCGGTACCTGTGTGGTGTTCATCAACCAGCTCCGCCAGAAGATCGGGGTGATGTTCGGTAATGGCGAGGTCACCACCGGAGGGAACGCCCTGAAGTTCTACGCCAGCATCCGGATCGATATCCGCCGTATCGGTGCGGTGAAGGCGGGCTCCCGTGATGAGAACAAACTCATCGGCAACAAGACCCGGATCCGCATCGTCAAGAACAAGCTCGCGCCACCCTTCCGCACCGCCGAGGTCGAGATCATGTACGGCCGGGGCATCTGTCCCGCGGGCGAGCTGCTCGACCGCGCCGAGAGCGAGGGCATCGTGAAGCGCACGGGCTCCTGGTATACCCTGGGCGATGACAAGCTCGGCCAGGGCAAGGAGCGGGCGCGGGACCGCCTGCTGGAGGACACCGCGCTCTTCGAGCGGCTGGTGAACCTGGTGCAGCCCGCGATGGCCAAGTAGGCCGGGTCCTCCCGAGCTCGGCGGTCTCGAGAACCGCCGAGCTCGGGGGTAGACTGCCCCATGCTCCTCTCTCTGCTGCTCCTCGCCTGCACCCCCACCGTCCCCACGGCGGTCGTGCCCAGCTCAGCGCCCCAGCCCTTCCACCTCACCGATTCCGATGGCAGGACCCTGATCCATCGCGGGGTCAACCTCAACTCCGCCGCCAAGCGTCGCCCGGACTACGCCCACGGGCTCTCCGAGGCCGAGCTCGATCTGCTACCCGCCCATGGCATCACCCTGGTGCGCTACCTCGTCTTCTGGGAGGCCATCGAGCCCGAGGACGGTCAATTCGACGAGGCCTACCTCGCGAGAGTCCATGCCGAGGTCTCAGCACTCTCCGACCGGGGACTGAAGATCGTGCTCGATCTGCACCAGGATGTGTACGGCGAGGGCTTCGGCAGCACCGGCCTGCCCGCGTGGACCTGCGACTCGGCCTACTACGACGCCTTCACCTGGAACGACAGCAACTGGTTCCTCAACTACGCCGACCCCTCGGTCATCGCCTGCTTCGATGGGTTCTGGGCCAGCCCAGAGCTGCAGGACCGGTACGCCCTCGCCGCGGCCCATCTGGTGGAAGAGACCCGTGATATCCCCGGTGTCACCGGCCTCGATGTGATGAATGAGCCCTTCTGGGGAAGCCTCACCAGCCTCGAACACGACACCGTGGCCCTGCCGGCGTTCTACGCTCGGGTGCTCTCCCGGGTCCGCGAGGTCCACCCCACCCTGCGGCTGTGGCTCGCCCCCTCGGTCACCTCCAACCTCGACGGCCAGACCGCCCTGGACCTGTCGGGGATCGACGACCCCTATATCGGCCTCGCCCCGCACTTCTACCCGCCCTACGCGGAGCTTGGCACGGGCTGGAACGGAGACTTCAGCACCGAGTCCGCCACCCTCGGCCGGCTGCTCGATCACGCCGAAGAGCAGGGCGTTCCGTTCATGCTGGGCGAGTTCGGGATCTTCTCGGCCCTCGGTGGCGAGGACGACTACATCCGCGAGGTCCTCGGGGCTGTTCACGCCCGCGGGGGAAGTGCCGTGTGGTGGTCCTTCGACCGGGGCTCGGGCGTACTCACCGAGGACGGCTCCGCCGGCGCGCTCCTCCCGGTCTTCGCCGAGCCCTGGGTCCACAAGATCCCCGGCACGCTCGAATCGATCGGAGAGCGCGTCGAGCTGACCCTCCACGGCGAAGGAAGCCTGGAGTGGGTGGCTCCCGGTGCTGGGCCGTGCACCGCAGAGGTCGACGGAGGCGAGCTGCTCGGCCTCGAACAGAGCTCCGACCGGGTCGAGGTCCGCGTGAGCGGCTCCGGCAGACTCTCAGTCCGCCTCCGCTGCGAAGCGCCCTGAGATCAGACCGTCTTCAGCGTGCGTTTCTCGAGATGGGAGGGCTCCATCATCGGCGCGCAGTCGAGGTGACGCATCTCGATGACCACGCCCAGCTCCGGAGGGCGGTCCTCGAAAGTGACCTCCTGGACCGAGTGGATGGGCACCAGTCCCGGACCGCGGATCGACGCAGGCAGGTCGATCGATGTGCCCGGCTGCACTGGCTCTTCTAGTATTTTACCGGTCAACACCAGCAAATCGCGATGCATGAGCCAATATGCGCGGTCACAGTAGAAGCGTCCCATGCCGACTGATATCCCGCCTGGCGTACACTCTGGTCATGTCACGGACCCTGTACTGCGCACGCTGTCTCAATTCGTTCGCTCAGAACGCTGAGACCTGCCCGAACCTGGCCTGCTCGGCGCCCCGTCCCGCACGGGGTTGGGGACGGGTCCTCCAGCCCGGCGAGCTGCTCGATCGCAACTACCGGGTCCACGAGAGAATCGCAGTCGGAGGGGCCGGGATCACCTATCTGGCACGGGAGATCGACGACCTCGACGAAGAGGTCGGCCCTCTCCTCGCTATCAAGGTGCTCCTGCAGAACGACGGGACCTTCCTCCGACGGCTCGCCAACGAGGCACGGGTGATCCAGGACCTCGATCACCCCCACATCGTCGAGAGCAGAGGCTTCGTGCATCGCACCGGAAAGCCCGCCTACCTCGTCACCCTCTACGAGTCCGGCGGGAACCTCTTCGACCATGTGCGCCACACCGGCGCGCTTCCCATCCCCGTCGCCGCCGGGGTCACCGAACAGATCCTCGACGCGCTGATGATGGCCCACCGACGTGGGGTCATCCACCGCGATCTCAAGCCCCAGAACATCCTGCTTCGCCAGGTCGCAGCCCGCTCCGAGACCCCCCACATCCTCCTGGCGGACTTTGGCATCGCCAAGGTCCACGGCTTCATGGGGGACAACCTCACCACGGTCGGCACCTTCATCGGCACCCCGGAGTTCGCCGCCCCCGAGCAGTTCCGCGGGATGCCCCCCAAGCCCGCCTCGGATGTCTACGCCGCCGCAGCGATCCTCTGGTTCTGCGCCACCGGCAAGCCCCCGGTTCGGTTCGAAGACCGCTCGGATATCGTCGGCTGCCTGTCCACGCTGCGCCAGGTCCTCCCCCCCAAGCTCACCGATGGCGACCTCGAGCTCGCCCCCGTCGTTCGGGACCGCCTGGACGCCATCTTCGCCCACACCCTCATCGACAAGGCCGATGAACGCTGGCCCATCGCCGCCTTCCTCGACGCCCTCGCCTCCATCGATCTGCCCGAAGACGACCTCGCGGATCTCGACGCCCCGATGCGGACCCCCGTCCCCGAAGCGCTCCCCAGCCCGGAGCCCGAGCCCGCCCTTCCCGAGCCGGCCCCTCCACCCGCAGCTCCATCCAAGCGGATCCGCCTCGGCAACGAGCCCAAGCCCAAGGCCGTGACCGCGCCCCCCCCACGGGCCGCCCCTTCCTCTCTCGACGCGCTCTTCGAGGGGGCGGTGGACGGGACCGTCGAGGTCGTCAATCGTCGAGACACGCCCGAACTCTCCCTCGATGACCTCTTCGCCCAGCCCACGCCCCCGGAACCCGAGCCCGAGCCCGCCCCCCCTGCAGCCCCCATATCCACCGAGGGCTCCATCCTCGACGCCGCATGGGAGACCGTGGTGGCCGAAGAGGTGGCCGAGTCCGAACCGAGCGAGCCCGAACCGAGCGAGCCCGCCACTGCACCCGTCGACTCCTATTCCTGGGCCCCCTCCGCACCGGTCCCCATCCCCGACCCTCTGCCCTCGACCGACGGCGCCCTGCTCGAGCTCCTGGGGAGCTGCGCTCCCTCCGCTCGAGAGCCCCTATTGCATGGCCTCTCCAACCCTGCCGGCGCGGTCGGCTCGATGGGCTCGGGCTCATCCACGGCGGCAATCTGCGGAGCCTGCCTCGCCGTCGCCGCCCACGAGCTGGGGGGACGGGCCGCCTGGTGCCGGGGTCTGCTCACCCACTCCAACCCCGATGTGCGCGCCACCGCCGCCCTCGCCGTAGGGGCGACCGGCAAGGCCGGACAGCTCACCCTGCTCAACCGGATGCTCAGCGACGACGCGGCCATCGTTCGACTCGCGGTCGTCCACGCGCTGCTGGATCTGGGAGACCGCACCTCCAGGCAGGACCTGGTCGCCGGATGGGTCGGCGGACTGTCCAACGATCCCGACCCCAGGGTCAAGGCCGCGGTCAAGAGCTAGACCCGCTCATGGCCGCCTTCGATCGCGTACCGCGCTCCCAGATCCTCCTCTCGGTCGCCCTCAGCACCATCGGAGTGGGACTGCTCTGGTGGACCCACAGCGGACCGTGGCGGTGGGCGACCGAGCTCCAGCTCCACTACATGAACGCTTGGTCTCCCCAAGTCAATCTCTTGGTCGTCTACGGCCTCCTCCTCGCGCTCTTCCTCATCCCGCTGAGCATCCTTCATCAGAAGTGGCAGAGCCCTATCCAGCAACACCCCGACAGCCACTGGTGGACCCACGGTCCCGGCAGGCTGTTCTTGCTCGCCGCTGTGCTCGCCGCAATCGGCATCTACTACATCGCCAGCGGGGTATTCGCGGGCACCCTCACCGACGTCTCCTTGGCCGAGCTGCCGGACTCGAGGGCGAGCTATGTGCGCGTTCCGACGGAGGGATTGCGCATGGAGCGAGCCATCGGAATCGACGACGACTGGTATGCACCGGTGCTGCGAGAGGGACGGGTCGCCGTCGTGCTCTCGGTCCGCTCCCCCTGGGAGCCCGGCCTGGCCGACTTCCAGGAAGGGGAGGGCATGCGCACCCCTCTTGGCCTTCCCGGAGTGGTGCTCTCCACCTGGCAGGAACAGGGGCTGGATGTCGGCCCCAGGGTGCCCGTGGTCAGCGTCGACTCCGATCCCTACAAGAACCTCTTCATCGGCTTCTTCGTGGGGTTCTTCTCGATCCCGGCCCTGCTCGTCGGGCTGTACCAGAACCGGGCCCAATGAGTCTCCTGGCGTAGGAAGGGTTGTAGGTTCGCCGAGCGAACTGCTATCGTGCGCGAGGGGGTTCAATGGGGTGTAGCTATAATACCAAGACACAGCGGTGCGCCGAAGAGCAGATCGAATGCAAGCAGCCTGCCTCTACCCGCTATGAGTCCAACTCTGAAAGAGCGGGCGATATACCAGGAGGGAGGGACAATATTCCACCTGCCCCACCCGCTTTCTCGATACGCTGATGGCCATATACCCGGAGTCCCCCAGTCCGGGCTACTCGCCTTGGGCTCCCGATTGTAGTCGGGTCGGCCAGGCTCCAACCGCTACGGTAGACCCAGCGGATCGCAGCATTGCGGACTGGCTCTGCCCCCCAGGGAGCATCGAAGCCTCTCCAAGCCGCGAGCCCATGAAGACTCCCACGGAGAGCGGCGGACAGTCGACGCCGACCGAGTCGGCGAGGCCACCCCTGGCGCGACGAACTCCCGAATCAGGCAGTACCCCCGCAGAGAAAGCGCCGCGTCTGTTCAACGATGACGGAACGTTCAACTATCTCAACGACGAGCAGATCTTCGACCTCAGCCCGGAGCAGCAAACTCGATACTTCGACAATCAAGAAGCCGCCCTCGACGACTTCTGGCGCACCAAGCAGAAACGCCTCATCGATAGCCTGGGCGAGGAAAGCTACCGCATCGCCCGGCCAGCCGACGCCGCCCGCTACTACGACGAACGATGATCCTGCTCTCGCTACTCCTGTCCGGCTGTCGCTCCATCGAACAACCATCGGGTCCAGCACCGGTGTTGTTCGCTGGCGATGAGGCCCGGCTTTTGCAGGGATACGATGCGCTGATCGAGCCGGGAAGGCACCCACAGAAGTGGTGGAATAGCGGCACCATGTGGTGGAGCATCCCCCCTGAAACCAAGGTTTTCTCTCCCATCGACGGCCGGGTCGATACCACCGGTGGCGTGGCCAAGTGCGGTGAAGCACACCCGGGCCCAGGGTTGACGATCCAACACGACCCCGGCGTACCATGGATGCTCACCCTCGGCGGGGTCAACCCTATCCTCCGAGCCGGCCAACTTGTAGAGAAGGGCCAACTCGTTGGGTACGTGGCCGACCAAGAGCTCTGTTATCAGTCCAACTTCAGTCTGACCCTGCGCACGCTCGCCTCCGACATCCCCATAGACCCGATGGAGACCGTCTTCGCCGAGCTCCCCGAGGCGGAGAAGAGGAGACTGAACCGGTCCCGGTAGGCCCATCCGGCTCAGACCAACACGGAGTACCGCTCCCGCAGGAAGTCCCGCGCCACCACCATCTGGTGGACCTCGTCCGGGCCATCGGCGATGCGCGCAGCCCGAGCCCAGCGGTACCACATCGCAAAGGGCAGATCGTCGGAGTAGCCGAGCGCCCCGTGCATCTGGATGGCATCGTCGAGCACCTTGCACAGGGTGCGGGCGACATGGAGCTTGGCCATGGAGCTGTATGGGCGCGCCTCGCTATGCCGGCCCTGCTCGAGCAAGCCGGCGCAGTGCAGGGTCATCAGATTGCCCGAGTGGATGGCGACCGCGTTCTCGGCGATCATCCGCTGAACGAGCTGGTGCTGGCCCAGCCGCTTTCCAAAGCTCTCGCGCGTCGCGAGGTAGCCCCGACACAGCTCGAGAGCCCGGGTGGACAGGCCCAGCCAGCGCATACAGTGGGTGAGTCGTGCGGGGACCAGGCGGGTCTGGGCCAGCTCGAAGCCCTGGCCGATCTGGCCCAGGACCGCGCTCTGCTTGACCCGGACGCCGTGAAAGCGGAGCTCGGCCTCGCGATGAGCGAGCAGCGGCGGGCCCATGACCTCGACATCGCGCACATGCTCCAGACCCTCGGCCCCCCGATCGACCACGAACATCGAGGCCCCGGTCCGCCGGTCCTCTCCGGTGCGGGCCATCACGATCAGAAATGACGCCGCACCCGCACCCGTCGCGAACCACTTGTGGCCGTCGATCACCCAATCCTCCCCATCGCGGACCGCCTCGGTCCGGAGGTTCTGTGGGTCGGCACCGGCCCCCGGTGCAGGCTCGGTCATGCAGAAGGCGCTGGTGATCTCGTGGCGCACCAAGGGCCCCAGGTAGCGCTCCTGGATCTCGGGGCTGCCCGCCTTGAGCAGCAGGTCCATATTGCCCTGATCGGGCGCATCGCAGTGGAACACCCGGGCCCCGACGATGGACCGGCCCATCTCCCGAAACAGCGCACACATGCCCATGGGGCCCAGCCCCAGCCCACCGAAGGACTCCGGCAGGTGCGGGGTCCACAGACCCGCCGCCCGGGCCTGGGCCTGGAGCGAGGCCAGGGTCGGGCTCTCTCCAGAGGACTGGTCCTCGGCGATGATCACGTCCTCCACGGGGAGCACGCGCTCGTCCATGAAGCGACGGACCCGCCCGCGAAGCTCCGAGAGCGGTTCACCAATCAAGAAATCCATGGGTCATCTCCGAGGTGGGGCGCCAAACCAAAGCGCGGGTTGCTGATGGCGAGCTGTCGCCCGAGCGAGGCCTGTAGCGCCCGATCCGTGAGCGCCAGATCGGCCCGGCCCTGGCGGATGGCCTCGGCCCACGCCGCCCGACCCGCCCACACCGCCGACCGCACGGCCTCTGCGCCGACCGTGGGCTCGGCCAGCCCCAGCTCCACGAGGTCTTCCAGGTCCATGCCCGCCGAAGACTCGCCCAGCACGGCCTCCCGAGCCGCTACCCCCGCCAGATGGGCCGCGATCCGCACCCGGAAGCCCAGGCCCCGGTCCGCTATGGCCGGCACGACCGCCTCGCCGAGGAAGCGACCGAGCCCGCCGAGCAGCACCGCCACATCGGGCTCATCCACCGAGACCGGGCCCACCGCCGGGGTCGCGACCCGATGCGACTCCGCGATCGAACCCATCACCCGCAGCGCCTCCCACTCCATCTCAGCCGCCCGCCGACCAATCGCCAACAGCTCCAGATCGGCCGAGGTACCCGAGAGCACCCGCTGAGCCTGAAAGATCGCCCCCGTCGCCCAGCGCAGATTGCCCAACACCTCGAACCAGCGCAGCGCTTCGGCGCTCACCTGCACGCCCCCAGCGGCCCGATACGCAGCGAGGAACTCCGCCCGGGTCCCCAGCCCGCCCACCGCTCTGTCCGGACGCCCAAAGCGCCAGTCCCGCACGGTGATCCACGCCAGATCCTCCGCCGCAGAGCCCCAGTGCGCGAACTCCCAGTCCAACACCGCAGACAGCCCCGAGCCGGTGACCAGGAAATTGCCGACCCGGTAATCCCCGTGGACCAGGACCAGCGGCCCCGGGTCGGGACGGTTCCCGTCCAGCCAGCCAAACACCCTCTCCAGGGCCGGTCTGGGAGAGAGCCGATCCATCATCGCCCGACAGAAGCCCAGCGCCGCCCCCACTGGGTCGCCGCCGAGGCCATCCTGGGGGGTATTCGGCCGCAGCAGCGGCGCCGACTCCGGGCGCACCGAGTGAACCGATGCCAGCGCCGCCGCCAGCTCTGCGACCAGGCCTTCGCGCGCCTTCGCCAGGCTGGGGTCCCGGTGGATCTTCGCCGCGATCGCCACCCCCTCGGCCCAGTCCATCACATAGGCCGTGGAGCCTGGCCGGATCAGATCGGGCAACACCAATCGCACGGCCGGAGTCGGCACCCCCGCCCCACAAGCCACCCGCACCACCTCGGACTCCATCCGCCGATCGAGGCTTCCAGGAAGGCTCTTCTGTGCATCCGAGCGCAAGGCGAAGCGCTCGCCGCCCACACATCGAATCGCAAAATTCTCCTGGCAGGCGCCCCCATGCAGAGGCTTCAGATCTTCGAGCTCCACCCCCAACCCGGCCAGCTCGGTGCCGAGCCGCTGCTGCCATCCGTCCATTCGCTTGCTCCCGTGAGCGCCGACGATACATCGCAGCGGTGGCTGATTCACTACACGAGCTTCGAGCCGAACTCACCGGCATCGACCGCCAGATCCTCCAGCTCGCCGCCAGGCGCCGCGAGCTGGCCGAGCAGATCGGCCGGCAGAAGCGCTCCGTCGGGCGGCCCACCCGAGACTTCGCCCGTGAATACGAGGTCTTCCAGGGGGCGCGACGCCAGGCCGCCGAGCTGGGCCTCTCCCCAGACCTCGCCGACCGGCTGCTCACCGCCCTCATCGACAGCTCCCTCACGGTCCAGGAGCAGGATCGGCTCCGGCTGTCGGGCTCCGGGCGCGGCCAGTCCGCCCTAGTCATCGGCGGCTCCGGCAAGATGGGCGCCTGGTTCGCACGCTTTCTCGCCAGCCAGGGCTTCGCGGTGCACATCGCGGACCCCGCCGGCTCCCTCGGCGACCTGCCCCACAGCACAGACTGGTCCACGCTCCCTCTGGACGACGATCTGATCGTGGTGGCGGCGCCCATCGGCGCATCAGCCGTCATCCTCGCCCAGCTCGCCCAGCGAAGCCCCCCGGGCATCGTGTTCGACATCGGCTCCATGAAGAGTCCACTGCGCAGCGGCATCGAGGCGCTTCGCTCCGCCGGGGTCCGCGTCACCAGCGTGCATCCGATGTTCGGCCCCGATGTCCAGCTGCTCTCGGGGCGCCATGTGGTCTTCGTCGACTGCGGCGTGTCCGAAGCCACCGCAGCCGCTCGGGCGCTATTCGACGCCACGATGGCCTCCCAGGTCGAGATGGACCTCGACGATCACGACCGCGCCATGGCCTGGGTCCTCGGCCTCTCCCATGCCGTGAACATCGCGTTCTCCGCCGCCCTGCACACCTCTGGAGAGCACGCGCCCCGCCTCGCAGAGCTCTCCTCCACCACCTACGCTGCCCAGGTCGAGGTCTCCCGCCGCGTCGCCGCCGAGAATCCCCATCTCTACTTCGAGATCCAGGCAGACAACGACTTTGGCATCGACGCGCTCAAAGCCCTTGAACAGAGCGTCATTCACATCCGATCCGCCATCGAGTCCCGCAACGAATCCGCCTTCGTCGAGCTGATGCAGCGTGGCGCGGCCTTCTTCGGGTCATAAAGGGCACACAGAGAGGTTTCCATGAGCGAGATCGAGATCATCGAAGACTGGTTCACCGCCCACGACGGTCGGCAGATCTTCTACCGCGCCCGGGTCCCCGCCCAGGTCCGAGCGGTGCTGCTGCTCGTGCACGGTCTCGCCGAACACAGCGGCCGCTACGGCCACGTCATGGACCACTTCGCAGAGCGCGGTTTCGCGGTCTACGCCCCCGACCACCGCGGCCATGGCCGCTCCGCCATCACCCTCGGCGATCTAGAGTCGATGGACTCGATCGTCGCGGACCTGGGCCTGCTGCATCGCCGCGCCATCACCGTGCACCCCGGTGTGCCGGTCGTCGTGCTCGGCCACAGCATGGGCGGGCTCATCTCCACGCTCTACACCGAGCGCACCGACGAGGTCCACGCCCTGGTGGTCAACGGCGTCGCCATGGACATCCCCGACGATGTCTCCCCCATCCTCATCAAGCTCGCACCCGTGCTGGCCAAGCTCTTCCCCCGCCTGGGCGTGGAGCCCTTCTACGACCCCCACAAGCTCAGCTCGGATCCTGCGGTCATCGCCCAGGTCGAGGCCGACCCCCTGTTCTACAAGGGCAAGGTTCGAGCCCGTACTGGCGCTCAGCTGCTCGGGTCGATTCCCCGGGCCATCGCCGGCCTCAACCAGATCACCGTCCCCGTGCTCGTCACCCACGGCGGCGCCGACCCAGTCGTCCCCACCCGGGCCTCCGAGATCTTCTACGGAGGGGTCGGCAGCAAGGACAAGACCCTGCACTTCTTCGAGGGCATGCTCCACGAGGTCCACAACGAACCCGGGCGCGCCGAGCCGCTGGATATGTGGAGCAAGTGGCTGCTGGAGCACCTGTGATCGCGCTGCTCCTCCTCGGCTGCGGGGAGCCTGCCCAACCGCGGCCCGAGGGCGTGCCCCCCGGGGTAGCCTTCCTGCGCTACGCGGGGAACGATCTCAAGCTCGATGACAAGGTCATCGCCCCCTGGAAGGGCCTGCGCGAGGGCCCCCAAGAGCGCCCCTTCGTCCCGCTCTCCGCCGCACTGGAGGCCAGGCTCACCAAAGAAGCGGGCACTTGGATCGCGCTGCCCGGCAACGCGAGCTGGGGAGACGCCCGACGGGCAATCCACACGGTCTTCCAAGCCGATGCCGGGCCCATCTGGCTCGGGGCCCTCGGCTCTGACAAGGCATTCGGCCCCCTGGACAACCTCCCGAGCGGGCGCCCCTTTCCCGCCTGTCCAGACGGGCCCATCCCCGTGGTTGGGGTCGGAGAACGCCTCTCGATCGAGCTCCACGCCGACGATCTGCAGACCTGGGCAGATGCCACCCTCCGCTTCAAGCCGATGGTGCGCCTCCCCGGCGAAGAACCCGTGCTCGCCGAGCTATTGGACCGCCGCTGCTGGCAGCCCACCACCTGCTCCGTGCTCGGTAGCCCCGCAGAGGCAGCCGCCTGCGAGCAGGGGCTCGCCTCAGCCAAGCCCGTCCCCGACCGCGTCGAGGTCGGCGGGAAGCACGGCTGTCTGGTGCCCTTCGCCAAAGCATTCGACCACGACAAGTGGGCGGGCGAGCTCACCCGCAACCTGGCCAGGCTCGGGCTCCACGACGATGTCGGGGTGATGATCATGGCCGACGAGCAGGTCGAGCTCTCCGCCATCCTCGCGATGATCGAGGGCCTCGAAGACCATGGCCAACCCACCCCACAGCTCGGCATGCTCCGCATGGGCTCCGGAGATCAGGCCGGGCTCTGCGATGCCCCCGTTCGAACAGAAGAACAAGCAAAAGCCGCCGCCGCTCGCTGGTTCGGCGCGCAGCTCTCCCTCGGAGGACCCCGATGACTGATGTGCTGGTCGACCGCGCTCGTGCGTGGATGGCCGAAGACCCCGATCCCGATACCCGCGCCCAGACCGAGGCCATGCTCGCCGAGCCCCAGGCGCTGGCGGTGTTCTTCACAGCCCGCCTGCAGTTTGGCACTGCGGGGCTCCGCGGCCCCATCGGTCCGGGCCCAGGCGGCCTGAACCGCGCCAATATCCGTCGGGTGACGGGGGGCCTCGCCGCCTATCTCCAGGACCATGCACCGGGCGGGATCGTGGTGGTCGGCTTCGACGGGCGTCACAAGTCCGATGTGTTCGCCGAGGACACCGCCGCGGTACTGGCCGGCGCGGGCTTTCAGGTCGTGCTCTTCGACACGGTCTGCCCCACACCCACCCTGGCCCACGCCGTCGTCTGGCTCGAGGCCGCGGGCGGGGTGATGGTCACCGCCAGCCATAATCCGCCCCAGGACAACGGGTACAAGGTCTACTGGTCCAATGGGGCCCAGATCATTCCGCCCCATGACAGCGGCATCTCCGACCGCATCGACGCGATCAACAGCCTCTCCGAGCTCGCCGTACCCGACCTCGCCGAGCTCCGCGCCGCGGGCAAGGTGCGCCGGGTTCCCCCCGAGATGGCAGAGGATTACCTCGCGCGCGTCCTCGCCAACCGCGTCCACACCGGCGAAGAGCGCCGCGCACGGCTCAAGGTGGTCTACACCGCCATGCACGGAGTGGGCACCGCCAGCATCCAGGCTGTGCTCGGCGCGGCGGGCTACACCCCGATCCTCGTCCCCGAACAAGCCGAGCCAGACGGGGACTTCCCGACGGTCGCCTTCCCCAACCCCGAAGAGCCCGGCGCCCTCGACCTCGCCATCGCCAAGGCGACCGCGGTCGGGGCCGATCTGATCATCGCCAACGACCCCGACGCGGACCGCTTGGCCGTGGTGGTCCCCGATGGCAAGGGCGGCTGGCGTCCCCTCACCGGCAACCAGGTCGGATGCCTGCTGGCCGAAGATCTGCTCACCCACGCGGACCCCGAAGACACGCGGCCCCCCATGGTCGCCACGACCATCGTCAGCTCCACCATGCTGTCGCGCATCGCCGAAGCCCACGGCGCGGAGTACCGCGAGTGCCTCACGGGCTTCAAGTGGATTGCGAACGCGGCCATCCCCTTCGACGCGTCGGGTGGGCGCTTCGTGATCGGCTACGAAGAGGCGCTCGGCTACAGCGTCGGCGATGTGGTCCGCGACAAGGACGGCGTCAGCGCGGCGCTGCTGTTCTGCGACCTGGCTGCAGCCTGCAAGAACCGCGACGAGTCCGTGCTCGACCTGCTCTCCGCGCTGTACCGGCGCTACGGGCTCCACGCCTCCCGGCAGGTCTCGATCAAGCTGTCAGGAGCCGAGGGTAAAGCCAAGATCTCGGCAATCATGCAGGGTCTGCGGGACGATCGAATCGACACCATCGCCGGTGTGCCGGTCATCGAACGCACCGACATCCTCGCCGGCTCCTCCGAGGATCTGCTCACCGGACGCAGGACCCAGGTAGACCTGCCGAGCTCGAATGTGCTGGCCTGGCGACTCAACGAGGGCTCCCGGGTCCTCGCCCGGCCCAGCGGCACCGAGCCCAAGATCAAGTTCTACTTCGAGGTGGTCGAGCCTCTCGATGCGGCGGATCGCCTGGAACATGCGGAGCAACGCGCAGAGCACCGACTGGACGCACTCGAGCGGGATTTTCGCGGCCTGCTTCGCTGATCAGAACAGCTCGGGGTCGTCCAACTCGATGGCCCCGACATCATCCGATTCATCGAGCGCCTCGTGGAGGCTCTTGAGGGGCAGACCGAGCAAATGTGCTGCGGCCTCGAGCTTCTCGCCCTCGCGAGGCTCGAACTCCCCATCCGCCATGGCCGAGTCGAAGAAGGTCAGCGCGAGCTTCCGCTTCTCGTCCTCCGAGAGCTCCTTGGGCAGCCGCATGAGGGCCTCGGTGAGCAGATCGCGGAAGGTGTCCGTGAGTCGACTCTCATCGTCGATCAGCCCGTGTTTCTCGAGCACTTCACGAGGATAGCGCTCGCGCATCCAGTCGATCTCGAGCGGATCGATATGCTCGTCAGCGTGGATGATGTGGTCGATCACATGAAACGAGAACACCAGACGCAGCAGCGCCAGATCCGAGTCCATGGCCCCTCCAGGCCGGGACTCTATCACTCGTCGGTGTCCGAACCATCCGCCTCGTCCTCAGCCTCCGGCCCCATCAGCATCAACCGCTTTCGCATGGGCAGCGGCTTGGGCACCCAGGCTCGCACGACCTCCGGGCTCATATAGGGATGCTGTTCAGGCCGCTCGGGCACCTTGCCCGACGGAGAGAGGTAGATCTGGACGATGAACCACGACTTCACATCCTTCGCCTTCTCGGGGTCATCGGGAATCCATGCCCAGACTGGTATCCAGGTGTCGCCGGTGAGCTTTCGGTGGGACTCGAGCAGGACCTCGCCATGCCCTTCCCAGTCGAAGCCGGCGCAGACCTGCTTGGTCAACGGCCCGCGCTCGCTGTTGGAGTGCACGTAGAATAGGCGCTCATCCGGACAGGCCTCGGCGTCTGTGGTGATGCCTGGTGAGAGCAGCACCGGGTCGAAGGACCGGGGCACATCGATCTTGTACACATGGCCCCAGTCGATATCGGGCATGTGCATTCCATAGAACATCTTGCCCGGCGCGGCGACGGTGATCGCCCAGGTGGGCTGATCGTCATCTGGGAGCGCCGAGCGCACCTCCACATCGCAGGTACTGGCCTCTGCAGGGGGGTCCACCGAGTAGTCGCACTGGACTTGGCGGTCGTAGAGGCGCTGGATTCCACTGTCGGTCGCGAGCGCCACGGAGGCGATGAGTGTCCACATGCTGCGTAGCCTACCCCGGGGAGTCCATCATCCAACCCGCACCGCTCGAGAAACCCTCCGCCGTCCGCTTCAGCGGAGCCCTACTCGGGCCCGCGAAGATGACACATACGGGCGACGTCCCCCACGCGATTATCCTGTGCAAAGCTGACCACCTGAGCGAATTGACCAGAGGGGGAGCCCGTGGGGGCCTGGGGCATGGTCTGGTCGACCGCCCACAGACGCCAGCGGTACTTGTGGACCGATCCGGGGCAGCTGCCCAGGTAGCCGTCGTACTGGAAGCCATTGGTCGCCTCGCTCGCCCCGCCTGGCGGCGTGTTGGGGATGAGCTCTCCCGAGATCGCCGCGGCCAGGCCCGTCTCCGTCGCGGGGATGTCCCAGATCGCCCAGTGCGGGAAGTTCCCGGCATCGGGGTCGTCGAACACCAGCACCAGGTGAGTCGCCCCAGCGGGCACACCCTCCCAGTCGATCTGGGGGTTCGAGCCGCTGCACATATACTCGGTGGGCAACCAGAAATCGCACTGGTCCTCGTCGGGAAACCCAACGCTGGAGACCAGGTCGGGAGAGCGGATGCTGAACACGACCGGATCGGTATCCGAGTCGGTGTCGGTGTCCGAATCACCGTCGGAGTCCACCTGTGTAGGCTCTCCCTTGCAAGCTCCAACGAGCATAATCCACCATACAAAGCGCATCGCACCCTCCACGACCCACACCCTATCCGGACCACAGACGCGCGCGCACCCACCCCGACGGAGTAGATTGCGGCCATGTGGCCCCTACTCGCCATCCTGTTCGCATGTCAGGAACCCTTCGGTGCCGATCGGCACGACCTGATCGGTACCCGCATCGCAGCCCTCACAGCCGATGACGACGGCGCCGTGGTCCGGCCGACGATCGCCCTGCTGATCAAGGGGCGTCCCTGGTCGAATACCGCGGCCGAGGTCGATTGGTACTGGATCGAAGAACCGGGCCAGAGCGCCGATATCGAACCCGGCGCCCCGAGCATCGGCCAGGGTCCCGCTCCCGAGCTCCCACGTCAGGGTTCGCGACTCGCGGTGATCGTGCGCACAGATGACTCCACTCTTCGCGCAGAGCTCGATGTGGACGGCCGATCTGTGAGCCGGCCCGCTCTGCAGACCGCCCGGGTGGACGGGCTGGACCTCGAGGGACTCGAGGGTCCGCAGATGGAGCTGGAGGCTAGACGTGCCCTCGAATCGACCCCCTCTCACCAAGTGGCGCCGGGGGAATTCGCCCGGTTTCAGCTCGTGGGTATGGACGGAGACTCCCGGGCGCGCTTCATGGCGACGGGGGATGGAACCTTCTTCGAGCTCGATCTGGAGAGCGCAGACTGGGTCGCGGGGACCCTCATCCTGGATGATGGGGAGATCGAGGAGCTCTCTGTGGGATCGAACGGACCGATCACCGTGATCGGCCTGGAGATCGGAGAGTCCCACTCCGGATTCGCAGCCGCCGACCTCTTCGTCGGGGAGCCCCCCATCGGCGCCTGGGTCGCGGGCCGCTTCCTCAGCGCAGAGCAGCCCTCCACGGGCCGGATGTGGGCGCTGCTCGCGCCGGACGATCTCTCTCCGACCGGCCTCCGCCTCAGGGATCTGCTCCCCGCCGAGCCCGAAGACACCTGGAACCCGAGCGGTCTGGCCTGTGAAGGAGTCTCTGGAGCCTCCTTCGACCCGAGCTGGCTACTCCAGCACCGCTGTCTTCGAAACGATATCGTGGGGCAGCGCGTGCTGGTCGAGGTCCGTCCGTGATCGCGCTCCTCTCCCTGGCCTGGGCGGCCGATCTCGAGGTCCGCGTGATGGAGATGGGCACCGGAAATGCAATCGGGGCCACGGTCGAGATCGGGGACCACAGCTGGACGACCGGACGGGATGGCCGCCTCAGCCTCGACATCACGGAGCCCGTGCACCTCGTCGTCTCTGCGCCGGGCTTCCGGACCGCGGAGGTGGAGGTCACGCCCCCCATCGACAAGCCGCTGCGCGTCTTCCTTCCACGGACCCGGGGACCGCTCGTGGTGGTCGTGGAGGCCTTTCGGAAGACGCCCGATGTGAGCCGCCACGTCGTCGATGCCGAGATGGCCTACGAGACCCCGGGGAACCTCGAAGATGCCGTCCGACTGGTTCAGTCCCTGCCCGGCGTCGCCGTGCAGCGGGAGTACTCCCCCAGCGCGGGCACCCTGACCATCCGCGGCTCTGCTCCCCATGACAGCCGCTACTACCTCGACGGCATCGAGGTCCCCTACCTGTACCACTTCAACCAGTATGCATCGGTCTTCCCCGCCAGCCAGCTCGGTCAGCTGGAGCTCTACAGCAGCACCTTCGGAGCCAAATACGGGGACAGCGTCGGGGCCATCGTCGAGGCCGAGACCGCCCGCGACCGGCCCGATAGAGTCGAGGGAACCGCCTTCCTCAACTTCGTGATCGCGGGCGGACAGATCCGCGCTCCGGTGGGAAAGAACTGGTGGGTGGCGGCAAGCGGCCGGCGCTCCTACCAGGATCTGGTGGGAGGAGGCAGCTCCCAGTACACCGTGTGGCCCGTGTTCTCGGACTTCTCCCTCCGCGCAGAGCACGGCGATGAGCGTCGAGGGACCGGCTTCTTCTTCTGGGGAGCCGCCGATCGCTACGACCGGGCCGTTGGAGAGCTCGATGTGCTCGATCCGGTCGAGGCAGAGCAGTCCCCGCAGTTCCGCTACCGACGGAGCTTTCGGGTCGGCGGCGTCCGGCACCACTGGAACAGCGGCGATGACTGGGGGCGCCTGGTCGTCGGGGTCGTCGACGACCGGCTCAGCGGTATCCTGTCGAGCAATGGGTCCCAGGAACAGGCCACACTTTCGCTGTCCAGCAGGCTCGACGCGAGCCGTCGATTCGGGACCTATTCCGGCTACGATCTGGGCTATGAGCTCCGCGCAGAGCAGACCGACCTGGCCGTCACCGAACCCGGATTCGGGCGTATTCTGGTCGCAGAGGAGGCCCCTGCGCTCGGTAGAGGGGTCGCGGTAGACGACCGCATCTCCCGCACCCAGGGCGGGCTATATGCCACCCTGCACACCGGCTTCAACGGCGTGCGGATCATGCCCTCGATGCGCCTCGGCTTCGACAGCAGCACCACCCAGGCCACGCTCCAGCCCCGGATCGCAGCCCGCTGGAGGCTCACAGATAGCACCGAGCTTCGCGCAGCGACCGGGCGGTACGCACAACGCCCCCCCACCACGCTGTTGTTTCCGGGCACGGGCAACCCGCTCTACCCCACCACCACCAGCTGGCAGGTTGCCGGCGGGATCGAGCAGACCCTCGCGGGCCGGCTCACGCTCAATATCGAGGGCTACCGAAAGTGGCTGAGCGATGTGATGGTGTTCCCCATCGGAGAGCCCCCCCAGGTCCTCGACTCCGGAGACGCGTATGGGGTGGAGCTCACCTGGCGCTACCGCATCCGCGAGGTGATGTTCCTCCACGGCTGGGCCGCATGGGCTCGAAGCACGGTAGGTCGGGGCGAGCTGCGGCGCTGGTCAGACGGGGATCAGCCCGTGAACATCGGCCTCGTTGCATCCTGGGACCCCACCCAGAAGCTCAACATCGGGGCCCGCTACCGGCTCGGATCCGGACTGCCCTACACTCCCCTGCAGGGCAGCGTGTACGACGGGGGTACGGATGGGTGGATCGCCACACCGGGGCTGGACAACGGAGCCCGCCTGCCCCTGTACCAGAAGCTCGATCTGCGCGTCGCCTGGACCTTCCGCTTCAACCGCTGGAAGCTCACCACCAGCGCCGAGCTCTGGTTCGTGCCCAAGTCCTCCGCCCAGCTCTACCCGGCGTGGAACTACGACTACAGCGAGCAGGGCTGGGTCCGGGGCCCTACCCTGCTTCCGCTGCTGGGGATGCGGGCCAAGTTCTGACCCTTCAGCGCTTCTTCTTCATCTCTCGGAGCAGATCCGCGGCGCTGGGCGCCCCCCCCGAATCGGATCGGGGAGCGGGGACCATGGCATTGCCTCGAGGCTGGGCAGTCGGTCCGCCGATGGCACGTGGAGCCCCACCTCTACCCGATCTGAGCACATCTGCGGCCCGAGGAGCAGGGGCCGAGCGCTGCGCAGCCCCCGCCGAGTGTGGCTGAGGCGCTGGTGCCCGGCCATCGACATAGCGCCCATCATAGAGATCCCCACCCACGAGGTCGTCCAGCGAGTGGTTGTTCCCCTCTCCCTCATCGATACCGACAAAGGAGTCCTTCACCCCGAACAGATCGGTGAGGTTGAGCGCAGCGCCGCAGTACGGACAGCCCGGCATCTCGCCCGGCCCTGCCACGAGCTTCTCGGGGTCCATCCGTGCCCCACAGGTATGGCACTGGACATGATCGAAGTAGGACATAGGGTCTCCTGCCCGACGCTACGCCAGGGGTCGCCAGTCTACCAGCAATCCTTCCACAGCTGTAGGACAGCGATAGGGCGCCGAGTCGGCAGGCACCCGGCTCGAGGGCGCCGTTTCGAGCGACGAAGCGTACCTTTCGTACGCGAGGAGCGAAGGAACAAGCACTCGGGACCATAGCCCCATACCGAGCCCCAATAGGGGCGCCGAGTCGGCAGGCA